>PJEL010001069.1_pt1 | contig 29227 bp, 18 predicted proteins | sample 1853271 | NCBI WGS metagenome assembly PJEL01 (sample SAMN08108733, study PRJNA415343) | Invertebrate metagenome, whole genome shotgun sequencing project. | host: Globobulimina | place: Sweden: Gullmar Fjord | collected 2015-08 | reverse complement strand
GCATACTTCAATCCTTCCTCAAAGGCCATGCAAAGAACAATCAAACTCCTTAAGAGGCAAGCATTTAGAATCTTGCCGATTGCCATGATCGATGCAGATAACATCGACGATTATCACAATAACGTATTGCAAATCGAAATGCAACCCAAGTGTGGGCAGAAGATGATATTTTTTGTGGTCGGTCTTGAAGCCGCTGAAGGAAGGGGGTCGTATATCATTCTTGCAGCCTATCTAGGAACTGGCTGAACAGTGCCTCAATCGACGCCAAGTGCACTTGAAGATGGGCTTGCGCATGGCGAAACTCAGGTTGAGAGCGGTACTTAGTCAGCTTTTGCTCAATGTCACGAGGCAAGGTCTCACGGGTCTTGAGGCATGCACGTTCGACGGCGAGCAAGGCCACCAATCCTCGTTCCTCTTCGTGATTAAGACCAATCGCAAGGTAGGGCAACGGGAGATTGGCATGTTCTGATGTTGTGAATGACACCAGTTGATCCCGTTTTTGGGTGGACAGGTGGACCATCGCCCCTGATTGCATTTTGTGCAACAGGTCGTCTCGTTGATCTCGCAGCTGTGCTAATTCATCTTCAAGCGACTGTAATTTCCGGGCATCCCGATCATTGTCAGGGACATTTTGCAATCGCAGTTGACAGGCTCGAATGGTCTTGAGCGTCGTATCAATAGCGAGGCTTACATCTGATTCCATTTTTCTCAGGTCATCCTGGCCTTGAAGGACATGCAATGCCATATCCGCATCATGAGCTGTTAGTCCGGCCAGGGCAAAGTTGTCGGGCGTGAGGCCTATCGACGCGGCGATCTCTGCAAATGTAGAAGCGCAAACCGATGCACCTTGTAGAGAGGTGGCTGCCATCATTGCTCCCAATGTCATCGTTGTAAGGGTTCGTTTCATATTGATAATCCTTTTCCTGAAAGGCAGTACGCCGACACGTACCACAGAAGTACGAAGTATTTGAAATGATTGATGTGGTGCAAATGCCTGAAATCCAGCATTTGCAAAATGATTCAATTTGCAAATACTTGAAACATCGCGGGTGCTTGCCAATGTTCCGTTGCTTTCTTAGGTTCAATCGAATCATAAAGTGAAGGAACATCGTCATGCCTATGCGTCCTCATCTCGTATCACGCTCGGTTTTCAAGGCCATTTGCAGTGCTTTCGCACTACTTTTCATGTCGTACACTATGGTCGACGAATCGTTCGCGCAGGCAGCGCCCGAATGGTGTGATTGTCAAGGGATGATCCAGTTCTGCCCGCCGGATGCCAACTGGTGGGAAGGCGATTGGGAGGATGACATTGCACCCAATGTATGGGATTGTGCAGAATATCATGGCGAAGGTGATACCTTCATGCAAACCACATGGGTGGATTGGGTGGCGACCTATCTGAATGCCACCACAGACGCATCAACCGGCCGCGTCTTCAGCGCCGCCCGTGCGACGACATCCACGTTCGACTGGGATCGCGATGATGATGGTCTTGTCACACCCATTGATTTGCAACTGTTTATTGAAGATTCATCGCATTGCAATGCACAGCGCGTCATTGAGCCAGCCTGGGTGCCAAATCACTTTGCAACGCCAAGTGAAATAGTTGATTTGGTGTCTATCTACCTCTCGCAGGAAACGTCGGCGCAGATGAGCCCCGAACCGTGGGCAGTTGCCTCTGCATTTTTGCAGGAAACGTTCCCGGTCATGTTCGGCCGGCGACCTTCGGGAATCGAAATCGCTTCCGCCATCAGCGGGGCGGGATTCGGCGGGACGGGGCTACCTGATTTCATCGTCCCCTCCACCGCATGTCAGGACATGAATCACGATGGGCTGATGATGCTCAACGACTCTATTACAGCATTTGTCGCTATCGACCTGAATGCAGACGGCGACGGCAGCGGGAGCAGCGCGGTTGATCCCTTTGTGATGTTGCTTGATCTCATTGAAGCGTGCGTCGAGACCGCGGGGCCAAATATCGGCTATGACCAAAGTGAAAACCTCTGCGATGCCGTAGATCCGATCGGTGCGACCTTAGGAATGATGCTCATCACCCCGCTCGAGCAGGATGTTCGCGAAGCAGTGGAGTGTGAAGATGGTAATCCGACCAACCGCCAATCGGAAGGAACCACCGTTGCGTACATGGATGGTAATTTCAGAGATGACATAATCTATTGTGGTATGGATCCCTCGCCCAATCCGTCCATGCAATGGGCCAACACAGAGATTGACGGCGAACAGATCATGGTGGAAACACAGGATGTCTCCTCGGACAATCCCTGCGGTGATGATGAAGGAAATGCGGGTGGCGATGTCGTCACTGTCATGCCCGTCAGCGCAACACGTGGTCACAAGTTTGAGCAAGCAATGGATGCCGTCGTTCGTCTTCCCGGCCGCGATCTGCAGATCATGCGACTGTACAACAGTAAGGACGACCTGTATGTGAACCCCGGGCTTCGCGGCTCGGTCGGCGAGAATTGGTCACTCAGCGTGTTTAATGCCATTCAAGTTCAATGGGAATGGGATCACGTGCTGGAGCTTTGGGGATTTGCACCCAAAGCCGCACCCAATGTGTGTGCAGCAAAGGACTACGGCGAATTGGTCAGCGGGCATTGGCGATCAACTGGCCCGGTCACGCAACACCTTTCAAGCGAAGCGACGCTACAGATAGGCACGGAAACCCATGACGTGTGGCGACTCCTCGAGCCAGGCCAATGGGAACGTGACTATTTTCGCTACGACATTCCTGGCTTTCCGCTGGAAGGCATGCTCCTTCAAGAACGTGATTCATACGGAAATGCGTTGACCTACTTCTACGATCAGATTGGACAAAACAGCAATGGCTATAGAGTCTCTTACATTCAAGCGAGCGGCACGCCCGGCGATACAGATTCTGCAAATGCCATCATCGAATTCGATTGGCATCGTCAAGGTGATCTTGCCGGACGACTACAACGCATTCGTATCCTACGCAAAGACAAATGGGACGCATGGGTTTCTACAAACGAAGTAGAGTACCTGTATGTGGACAGTGATGTCCCGTTCTTGAGCAACGATCTAGGCGTGGATGGCGATTTGATTCAAGTCATTAATCGCTCATCGCTTGATCAAGCCCAAGAGCCGAAGTGGCGAGAACGAATTACGCAATACCGGTATCACACCACGACCACGCCAGCTTCGAATGACGATGAGCGCTTTGAAATTGCGGGTAAGAACCATCAACTCAAGCTCGTTATTCAACCTCAGCAGGTAGAGTTCGTCGCGCAATATAACAACCAAGATTTTTCATACGCCCATCCAGATGCCGCCTTGCACAAGACCGCAGGACAACTATTGACATGGGACGATGATGCTTTTTGGACGGGCAGCGAAGATGCGTTGCAGTATCAAGTCATCGATCTCGCATCCAAACTCATTTCATACAGCGATGGCCAAGAGTATGACCCCGATCGTTGGGTTGTAACATCACAGTACATCCAAGCGGATTGCGGATGTGGATCAGGCACGCAAGGTGTTCGGCAAGACTATTCGTACCTCGCTTGGGATGATGGGAACGGATACGTTGGTCGCACCACCATGATCGATGAATATGCGTGGTCCGAATCCACCAGTGACTATTCTGATCATACGAAGACCACCTATTACGATTTCGAAGAAATTCCGAATCTGTATTCATGGTACTTAAAGCAACATGCACTCGAAAATCCGAGTACGGGCAATATCTGGGTCAAACATTTTGATTACGATGTGCAAGGTCGGCTCATACAAGAAGCTACTACCGAGGCGATCGCCAGCTACACCCCGATCAGTACGATGCAGCCCGTCCCGATGTGCTCATTGAATGCGACCCAAGGGCTAGTCTACGCATACGACTACACCTCTGAAGGCCGCCTAACAAAAACCTGGTTGGGGGAGGGTGAGACTGGCTCTCGCGATCTCGTTAAGGAGATTACCTACAGCTCGGAAACAAACGAAGGTCACCTCGCGGTACGGGTTGATCTCTTTACCGATGCCAGTGATACTGCCAGCGAAGATAAACGTGAGACCATTCTTTATGAATATGGCTTCCATGATGATACGACCAAATCTCTGGCGTGGCGTCGATCACTTTTTGAGTCAGAATTGGAATCAGAAAATGGGCCGAACGCACCCAGTGCGAGCAACAAAGCAGTGCTCGTCAATGGTCTCCTGCTCTACGAATCATTTCAGTTGTTTGATGGGCAAGGCCGTCACCGATGGACACGATCTGCGGACCACAGTTTGCTGGAACGCTCCTTCCAGCCTACGACGGGAGTCCTTCTCAGCTACACACAAAACGCAGATATTGCAAATTTGGACGGATCAGACTATGCAAATCTCGACACTTCTACTTGGGAGAATCGTGGCGGGGAAGTAGATGACGATCTCACGATCTCATATGAACGCGATGATGCAGGGTGGCTGACACACCAAATCGACGTGGATGGCAATCGAAGACGAATTGCCAGGACTCTGGCTGAGCATGACGCGAGGCCGGGCCTCAAGTATTACACGCATTCCTTTTACCCTGCCCGAAGCATCAGCGGAGAGTTTGAGGGTCCGGTTGTCGTGCAGTATCAGGATGCAGCTGGCCAACCATTTGCCCAGAGTGCATTTGCCTTGCAAGACTCCAGCGGTTGTGATGCGGACAGCATCGACTGCAACTTCGGCGAAGAAGTCGAACGCGCAGTGTCCCAAGCGAATATCTTTGGCCAGGTAGAACACCTTCTCATTTGGAGTGACATCGAGTCGGACATCTTCTCTGTTACATCAATTGAACGTGATCAACTAGGGCAAGTGGAGCGCGTGTATGAGCCGAACGATACTGTTCGCATATTTACACGTGATTTTTTGGGCAGAGTCGTTGCGATCGAAGAAGGAACGGGAGATGGCACGGATCGTGTTCTCCTCCGAGAAGCGTTCATTGATTCTGACGATTATCAAAATCCCACACAAGGCGTAGGAAACGGCAAAATCTCCGTGGTCATTGAGTACACCGGCGAAAGCCAGCCCCGTGTCGAAGAACATCGCGCGGAAATGTACTACGACAGCCGAGGCCAACTGACACATACCAAATTACCCGAATCGCCTCACCCCATGTTTGAATATGACAATCTGGGCCACATTGTCATCCGCAAAATCGTCTCAGATCTAGATAATCCTCAAACGACCATGCTCGACTATGAGCGATTGCATTACACACAGCGCGGCGGGATGTACAAACTCGAGCGTGCAATAGATCCCACCAATCTCGCCCTCGGTTTTCTTGAATCGCACATATGGCGTGATCCGGTTGGGCGAGTCATCGAATCATGGGACCCCGGCGGACCCGCAACAAAAATTGAATATGACGACTTGTCCCGAGTGGCTGTATCCTATCTCACTGATCGCAGTGGCGATGCTGCGCCAGGTGCGTCGAATCACTTCATTGATGCGATGAATGTAGCCGGCGATCGCATCCTCCAACAGATGGAATACACCTACCAAACTGACGGCCGACTGCAACTTGAAATGAGTCGACAACGGTTGCACGATTCAACGAGCACTGGAGCATTAACCGCTAACGATTCTGTTTCGTCGTTTATGGGATTTCACTATGATTTTGCGGGCAGAATCCGTCGCGCTACGGACTACGGCACCAATGACGTAGAGTTCCGAAGCGGGACCGCTGCGCCCATAATCAACCCAAATGTGTGGCCAGAGCCAGGGCAATCTGGCGGTGTCATTCGCACCGTGGGATTTGACTACAACAACCGAGGCATGATCGCCAAGACCACTGATCCGGAAGGCCGAGTTCATCACATTTTCTATGATGACCTCCAACGCCCGATTGCAGATGTTGAAAACGCGAGTGGCACGATTGCATTCAATTGGAAAGAGGCAGGTGGTGGCGATCCCGCGCGATGGGAAGTGGGCGGGTTGTCAGATGATTCGGACCGCGTTACGACCTACTACTATGACGATGCAAGCAACTTGACGTATAGCATGGCCCATCTCCCAAATGGTGGGACCGATCGAGTGCAGATTACAGAATACGTGTACGGAATCCTCAATGGGTCCAGCACAAACGAGCAAGATTCACTCTTGGCCTCCAACGATCTTCTTCTGCGTGTGATCTACCCAGATGCGACCACCATCGATTATGCCTACGACCGGCAGGGGCAACTCCGTGGCGTAACAGATCAAAATGCTACAACCCATGTGTATATCCGAGATGCGATGGGGCGGCCGACGAGCGATCGAATCGAAGTTGCCCTCAACTCTGATATTGATGACACCGTACAAGAGATAACCGCTCAGTATGACAATGCCGGTCGGCGCGTTCGAGTTGATTCACTCGATGAGAACCAGTCTGTTCTCAATAGCGTGGCTATGACGTATTCTGCAATGGGTACGCTCGATTCAGTTTACCAAAATAACACCGGGCCTGCTACATATGATGGCAACGGAGAGCCAATCGGCTATACACGCCGCGTCCAGTACACTCACGAACATGCACTCATGGGCCCCGGAGGAACAGGGTCCCAAGGCAATTCCCTCAATCTTGCATCGATGAAGTATCCCGGCGGAGACGTATTGAATTATGAGTATGGTGGGTCGTCGTCACTCAACGGCAGACTTCGGCGATTGCAATCCATGCAGTTTGCAAACGAGTACACCGATATCGTCCGGTACGAATATCTTGGTGCCGCGTCGTTTGCGGTTGTCGACCTGATGAAGCCGGATATTCAACTCGACCGAACCGTCGATGATGCAGGATTGCGCGCCTACGGAATGTACGCAGATCCCAGTGCGAGCGGGCGATATCCTGGCATCACACGCTTTGGTGAATTGGCGCAGCAGTCTTGGGTGGATGGCGATCTGGGAAATGATGCGACTCATACCGCATTCCCGACGCGCCCACATTTGATGCACGAGAAATATGGCTTCGATCGAGCGGGCAATGTGCTCTATGCCTACGACGGCCGAACCGGGGCAGCGGACCCTCGACGAGATCGTGAATACGAATATGACGATTTCGATCGCCTAACCGATTCAAATCGGGGCAGCGATGCAAGTGGAAATTGGACAACAGGGATCGGCAGCACGCAGTATGCGCGTGATGTGCTCGGCAACATGCACACCGTTAAAACGGATTTGACTGGCGATGGCGATTACACGGACGGCGATGGCAGTGGAGCCAACGGCGATCGTGATGAGTCTCGATCATACAACCAAGATAACAACAAACTTGACGAAATGGATCTTTTGCTCGACCCCGTTCAAGGTACGACGCAGAATCTACCATTTGAATATGACGATGCGGGCAACATGACGCAAACAACACTTGATAGCGGTGTATCAACCGTGTTGTATACTTATGATGCTTGGAATAGATTAGTCAAAGCGAGAGTGAAGATTGGCAACCAGGCGCCCAGAGTGCGCGCTCTCTACATCTACAACGCACTTCATTGGCAGATCGAAAGTCAGGCAGACCATGCAATCGTGCCCGACGATGATCTGGAAGAAGTACGTGAAAAATTCTATGATGCCAAGTGGCGATTGCTCGAGGAAGAGGTCGACGATGATGCGACCACCAATCCTGGTCCCGATCGACGGGTGCAATATGTTTGGGGTATTCGAGGAATTGATGACATCTTGGTCCATCGACAGGATGATGATCTGGATGGTGATTACGACGACGAATTCTACCACCTGACCGATATACAGTTCTCAACTGTGGCAATCACCAATGCAAATGCAGGCATTCTCGAACGCGTTTCCTATGACCCGTACGGTAAAGCAAGACATCATTTTGCGGGTGACCTCAATGGAGATGGCGATTACGACGCAGGGGACACGACCTTCGGATCAGGAGTGATTGGCCAACACATCTGGGAAGCCGGATATATTGTTGAAGCTGATTCCAATCGCGATGGGCAAATCACGATTGCAGATCAGGCGTACATCAACAATCTATATGGCTCATCCTTCCCCTATCCGATTGCTGCACTTCCCGATGGTGTCTTGAGCACATCCTCGCTCGTGGACAACCAAGTCGGCTGGTCCGGCGCAATGTACAAACGGGAAACACGATTGTATCTCATGCGCTATCGCAGCTATGACCCACGCTTCGGCGCATTCATCCAACAAGACCCGCTCGGCTACGTCGACGGCATGAACATGTACGAATACACCGGAGGTAATCCGGTTGGGGGTGTAGATGCGTACGGACTTACCGATCGTTACAGCGGAGAGAACAACGAAACATGGGCAGGGAAAGGGCTCTTTGGATTCGGCGGTGATGATGATACTGATCTGGAGACAATGCTCAGAAGGCGGCTGTGCAATATCAAGGAAACGTGCCGTTTCTATAGAGAACGACATGAGAATGGAGAGTTCGATGAAGACCAGTGGCAGGAGAAGATGGCATGGTGTAAGCGCATGCTCGAGGAGGCTGCTAGAGAACTCGATGAACTTAATTCTGGCTGGATCGACGGCTTTATGGAAGGCATGCGGGATGGATTTGTCCTCGCCGTCAATAACTTCACTGGCCTCATGCAAGAGGAAGCTGACAAGATACGCGAGGATCATGAGGGGGACGTTTGGCTTGAAACTGGCGATTGGTTCTCGTGGGGAGGAGCTCAGATTCTTTGGTTTGTGGCTGAAGAGGTAACCTTTGGCGGCGCCTGCTTCCTCGTCAAGGGTGCGTGCTTTGAGGAGGGAACACTCGTTGAGACGCTTGAAGGTCCATTGCCGATCGAAGAGATCGAGACCGGCGACTTGGTGCTGTCTCTGGATGTTGAAACCGGAGAGTATTCGTATCAAGAAGTCGTTGCAACCAGCGAACGAAATACACCGATGCTAGTGCGCTTGACCTATTCCGCAGTCGCATCGGATGATGCAGGTGAATTTCGGTCGACTCAATCCCAACCGCTCGTGCGAGAGTCCGCAGGTCATACGTTGCAACAGGCGAACGAAGCTGCGCGTTCCATGTATCAAGGCGAAGTTAATCGTCCTGCTCCGATCAGAGCTGGACACGTAGGCACGACTCGTGAACGATCCGCTCAATCATCATCATCATCAGTCAGGTCAGCAAGCGCTGGATCTGGAGATGACGACGATGGCTGTGGTCCCCCTGCGGTTGCCACCGCCGCATCGATACGAAATGAACTGGTTGGAACGCCAGAGCATCCAATCTGGTCTGCGGATGAGGACCGGTGGATCCCAATGGGTGCTCTCAGAGTTGGTGAACGGGTATTCCTAGCGGGCGGTCAAAGCGCAATCGTTGAATCCATCGAGACCACTGTCGTCCCGTTGGCTGGTTCTGGTACAGCCGTCTACAATCTCGAGGTCGCAAACACGCACACCTTTTTTGTGTGTTCAGCAAACCTGAATGAAATGCTGTTGGTTCACAACGGTGTCTGTGGAGTTTCAAAAGTTGTTGCTCGTCTGTTCAAGAATAAGAGAAGAGGAAAGGCGGCTGAGCGACTCTTTGAGAGGATGCTCAAGAAGACGGGGTTGGAATATCGTAAGCACGTGACATTTCGGACTCCGATGGGCAATCGAATCCTAGATTTCGCCGTCAGATACAACAGCCAATGGGTTGGAATTGAAGTCAAATCTGGAAAGGCAATACGCAATGCCGCCCAGCGTGCAAAAGATCGATGGATCGGAAGGTTTGGGGGGAGATCTATCGGAAAACATAAGGATTTTGTTGATGACATCTGGAAGGTATTCGAGTTTCGCATTCCCTGATATCTAAGACAGGGTGTCTTAAGAGTAACTTTGCGGAGAACACTTCATGTGCAGCAAGGGTGAGAGGCAACTTGTTGCCAAACAGATTGTGAAGAAAGCAGGGAGCTTTCTGACCCAGAGAGGTTTCTTCAAGCTAGATGCGGAGACCTTTGAACGTATCCGGAAAGACAGCCAGATCCTGTTCTGGTTCCAGATCCTTGGTAGAGGCGGCTTTGGTCCGTTGGAGATCATCCCGCACGTCCACATCGGCTACCGGAGTATTAGCGATTTTCTTGGGGAGTTGCCAGAAGCGGCATTCGGGTTCGAGAAAGATCGGCATGTTAATCCTTATCTGACTTGGAAGAAGATGGGGGAGTTCCTGCCAAAACCAGACATGGGAGGCTGGAGGATTTTTGATTCCACCAACGTGGACGAGATGGTCCTGTTCATTGAACGGGTTGTATCTGATTACGTTTTACCCGAGCTTGATTTGTATCCGGACCTTCAGACTTTTCTGAACAACTGGGGGCAGGAATGGAACGAGGATCTTGAGAAGGGGCCACAGGTAGAACGAATTGCTGTCGCAAACATGCTCAGCGGAAACGTCGCCAAAGCGATCGTATTGTCACAAAAGCGAGTCGATTATCAGGAACTCCAGTACGAAAAGATGCGAGGTTTTCGAGACTACAGTCTGAGATTGCGGACAGCCAAGGCCTTTCACGAATCTCTAATCGCAGAAGGACAGAAACGAGGATTGATTCCATAGCTAGTACGTCGAGAGTCTAGAGGTATTCGGCGTACACGAAGACAAGTGCAGGGAGAGATAGCATGTGTTCCTCATCGAAGAATGATACCAATGTCGCCATTCCGTTTCATCAGAAAGATGACTGGCGTAAAGATTGTGGTGGACATGGCTATGAGTACTTGGCGACCGACCAAGAGGTTGCAGAGATCCTCAACGAACACTTACTTGACGAGTTTGGCCCTTATCGTGTAATCACTAAAGTGGAGGAAGAATGGGACGGCAAGAAACTTGTTGGAGTCAAATTCGCCGATAGCCCAATCGAAGAGATTGAATCAGTGTTCAGGAACCGGCTTGAATGGAGCGACAGTTTTTGGGTCTTTTCAACCCATTTGACTCCATGCCTAAGAGCACCAACAGCAATTGGGTACTCGTACTATTTTGCGGTAAACGGCCTTCTAGAGTTCAATCAGAGTCCCTCCAACATGCGCGGCGAAAAGACAAGTTCATACATGAGTGTGATTCAGCGGTTTGTTAACTCGGAAACAGGGGAGTTGCGTGAATACGACGTTTATCTGAAGCTCTTTAACCGACTAAAAAGGCAGATCAAGAAGAGGATGTGCTTCGAGTCTTTCAAGGTTTGCACGAAGACTGGAGAGGAATTGGCTGAACCAAGACTCCCCATGACCGAAGGCGTTGCAGAACTTGCACGCGGGGATAACAATCCCTATGAATATCGTCCAGGCCCGCCGCTTGAGAACAAGGGTCAGTCAAAGAAAGCATCAAAGAAAAAAGTGAGCAGAAAGAAGAAGAGCTAGAGTAGGCCCGCGATTTCTATTCCAAGCGAAAAATTGGGAGAGCATCGATCACAAAACGAATCGTGAGAGAAACAATGCACTCGACTGCTCTGCAATTGCAGATCTATCCCTCGACTTCCCATCCCCCAGACGAGATCTCCTAGCCATGCCTCTATTTCCATTTGGTCGCGATTTCGTCCCCGCATTCCCGTTCAAGGAAATTCGGCAATGGTACATATGTGGGCGTGGTCGATGCTACGAATACCTCGCTTCAGACGCTGAGATTGCATCAATCTTGCAAGAGTATCTGTTGCCAGAGTATGGCCCATATCGAGTGGTTCGAATTCAGGAGAGACTTCGGATTGGCAAAAGAACAGTAGGGGTTGTGCTTGACGATCGGCCCATTGAGTCGGTTGCCGACATGTTCGTTGATCGAAAGGAGCACTATGAGAGATTCTACATCTATTCCAAAACCCTTGCGCCAGGTCTTGATATCCAACCGACCCCCGACTTCAACACATATTGTTGCTACCACGGCGCTCTACGTATTACCCAAAGCCCTCGAAGCCAGTCAGGCTTGATCGGGAGTAGTCACATGAGCTTGGTTGAGTGGGCAGGCAATGAATTCACTGGAGGCGTTCGCCACAATCAGATCGCATTCAAGCTCTACAATAGAATCAAGCGACAGATCAGGAAACAAATGAAATACCAGTCAATCCGTATGCGGCCGGAGACCGGAGAGGAATTTCTGCAACCTTGGCTCCCTATGACCGAAGGCGTTGCAGAACTTGCACGCGGGGAAAACAATCCCTATGAATATCGCCCGGGCCCGCCGCTGGATCATGATCGGACTCAGTGATTCATCCCCACGGAGGGGGGACGTCATATCTCTCGAATGCGGCTTCTTAGCGATGGCAAGGGAAGAACGAGAGGAATGTGTACAAGCACTTACCAATCAAGATTTGCGATGAACTTCTTGGAATTGATCATCACATCATCCTCGCCAATCCTGTCAAACGAGTCTACCAGATGCATCTGAATCGTATCCAGACTTACCAGAATCACACTGAACAGCGTCGGCATGACGTAGATCAGACCCACTGGAGCGTTTTTAGCCAACGCCGCGAAATACGGGCCGTACAGAATCGGGAGCACAATGATAAAGCAATCGCTGAACTCTCGCAACGTCCGTGGTGTTCGGCATTGATAGATGTGCTTGATATTCTCAAACGCCACCATCATCTGACACCAAGTTCTGTTACTGATACTGCAGAACATCCCGTGCCTGCGTTGCTCAGAAGTTGGATCCCAATGTGTTCACGGATCTGTCATGTCAGAGCGATGCATATTGCAGGCTCTTAGAATTGCAAGTGGGCGCGAGCGAAGTTGTAGCGATCACAATCCTGTGTTGCATAGAGCTGCGATAGACGATTCGATGGGAATGTCGTGGGCGACATCCGCGATGTGTCTATAGAGATCGCATTTGCAGATTCAGATTTAGGTTTTTTCAGAAATTTGCCAAAAACACCATTGCATCGAAGAGGATTTTGCGTTAGTGTGGCGTTGGGTACATGTACAGGTACCTGAACAGAGAGGCACCACCCCCCGGTGTCTGGTACAAGAGCCCGCCTAAGGAATCCCTTTCCTTCTTATAACCAGGAGATCTTTGTTATGCGTTTACGTTCTAGTGCTGTCGCGTTACTTTGGGTAGTATCTCACGGTGTTTTCTGCACGGAAGTGCTGGGTGCAGATGTGATACACGTGCCGAGTGATTATGGAACTATTCAAGGTGCAATTGATGCCTCAGAGGAAGGGGATGAGGTTGTCGTTGACTCGGGGTGGTATGCAGAAGCGATTGATTTTCTCGGGAAGGCAATCACAGTGCGATCCGTGTCGGGTCGTGTAACGACAAAGATCGATGCGACTGGATTGGAGACGAGTGTGGTTACCTGCGCGAATGGTGAGGGACTGGATACCGTCTTGGATGGATTCACGCTGGTAGGTGGAGCCGGTACGGACACTGAAGAGGGAGTCCATGGTGGTGGAATGTACAACTTTGAAAGCTCGCCGACGGTCTTGAATTGTACTTTCACTGAAACGCATTCCTTAGTAACGCATGGCGGAGGTGTGTACAACGAGACTAGTTCCCCTTGGTTCGAGAATTGCATCTTCTTTCGTACCGGAGCAATTGTAGTTGGCGGCGGGATGTGCAACATCGAGAGCAGCCCCACTTTGATCGAGTGTACTTTCGAAGAGAGCGCCGCAAAACGAGGCGGTGGGATGTACAACCGTTCGAGCTCGCCGGTGATTCGCGATTGTGCTTTTAATCGCAGCCTCGGCGGTGTGGAAACGCAGGGCGGCGGGATGTATAACGAAATCGACTCTTCGCCGGAGATAGTGGATAGTGTTTTTCGGGAGAACAATGCGGAGGATGGCGCCGGTCTTTATACAGCCGGGAACAGCTCCCTGATGATGACGGGATGTTCCTTCATTGACAACTTCTGTCGAGGTTACGGCGGCGGGATGTATCTGGACGAGGCCCCAACTGCGATCCTGACGGATTGTTCGTTTGAGAGTAATTCGGCTGTTGCCGACGACCCTTACCACGGGGGCGGAGGGGCGGTTTTCGTGTCAGATGCGGCACCACAGTTTGAGGGTTGCACGTTTACCGGCAACCGTTCCACTGCGGGCGGGGGAGCGATCTTCTTGTATTTTGAGAGCGACGTCACGATCACGGAGTGTACGTTTACACAGAATGCCGCTGAAGGGGGGCTGATTGAGTTCGGAGGTGCATTGATGATGTACGGCTTTTGCAACGCGACGGCGGTGGACAGTCTCTTTGATGGAAACACCGCAGGGGCTTTCGGCGGTGCGATTTACCTTGGTGGAGACGAACTTGATATTGAAGGGTGTCGGTTTGTGGGTAATGAAGCAGGCCGTTCGGGCGGTGCGATCTGCGTCAATGAGTATGCAAATGTGTGGATGAATCTCAACCGTAGTCAGTTCGTTGGTAACAACGCAGTCGATTTTGGTGGAGCATTCTACAACTACGCGACGATTATTGGGCCGATCACCAATTGCATTTTTGAGGGCAACGAGGCAGGATCGGGGGGTGCAATCTACTCGTTTGACGATCGATGGCAACTCACAAATTGCACACTAGTGGGGAACTCCGCGGACGAAGGTGGAGCGTTGTACAACTATCTGAGTGAGACGACGCCGGTGATTGCAAATTGTGTCTTTGCTGACAACACCGCGGCGGAGAGCGGGGACCATATGCTCAACTACGGCGGAGCAATGCCGCAGGTTGGATATTCTAGTATTCAGGGTTGCGGTGGAAGTGGAGGGAGTTGGGACACATCGCTGGGAACAGATCTCGGCGGGAATGTTGATTCGGATCCGATGTTTGTTGATTCCGATGCGGGGGATTTCCGGTTGCGATCGGGCTCTGCGTGTTTAGATGCGGGAGCGAATCAGTATCTGCCGAAAAGTGTTACCGCTGACTTCGGAGGGCGGGGGCGATTTGTGGATGATCCGTTCATCACCGATACTGGAATGGGTGAGTCACCGATGGTTGACATGGGTGCGCATGAGTTTCAGGCGGAGGTGGGGCCGGTGCTTTCAATCTTACCTGAGCCATTGGTCGCAGGTGCGGAAGCGGTGCTGTTCGTAAACAACGCGCGGTTTGAGACGGAGACGTGTTTGGTGTATTCGTTGAGCGGCCCCGGTCGGACATTTGTTCCGGCGATTAATGTGGCGCTTGACCTAGCGAATCCACGGCGGTTTGACGGCAGCAAGTTCACGGATGGGAACGGGTCCGCGGGATACCTTCTGCAGGTGCCTGAGAAGGCGCGCGGTCTAGCAATCTGGTTTCAGGTGGTGCAGCAGAATTTGAAAACGGGGGTTGTTGCCACCCGAATTGAGTAGGATATTGAATATGAGGACTTGCCGAGGCCTGCGGATCATAATCCGCAGGCCTCTTTTTCTATCGGTGGTTGATCGTTGAAGGGAGCGGTGGTGGCAGTGGCAACCAATAGCTTCCTTGTGCTCTAGCTCTGCAGTGCAGCTATCGATCCACCGCCTCTTCATAATCTTTTTGAAAGGCGATGCGACGCCAATGCTCTGGTCGTAAGCACTTGTCGCTCTCCTCCGCAGCCAATCGCAGATACTCCAAGCCTCTCGCAGCTTGGCCACTCGCGATCAGTGCTTTGCCAAGGTTGTTCTTGGATTGCAGTGTCAGTGGATGGAAACTGTTGTAGACTGAGACGCGAAGATCGACCGCCCGCTGAAGTTGATCCACTGCCTCCTGCAGGCGTCCTGCTTTTAAAAAAGCTTGTCCTAGATAGTCATGCATCCAAGCCGCGCTCGAGTCGCTACCATATTCGTCTGCCAGCCTGCCCTGCAAAGACTCCTCTAATAGCAGAATTGCTTCATCTAGGTGCTCGCCTTGATCTGAGAGTAAGATGCCTAAACTGCCTTTGGAATCGAGGATATCAGTTTCCGCTAAAGGTGCGTTTGATAGTTGATTCTCCAGTGTTTCGCGATATGTTTTTTCTGCTGCTTCAAAGTATTGAGAGGCTTCTTGCAATTGATTTCTTGAGGCTGCCCTCCGCCCCATATCGTGTTTCGCCTCCGCCATGACATAGGCGAAGCGGTTCAAATAATGGGCGCTGAGCATATCATCCTCTTGGATAGCCAACCGCGCTACTTCATAAGATCGCTCCAAATGGCCGTTGTCACGAAGTGCGGATGCCAATAGCATCTCGGCCACGATAGCATTGCTTCCCCAAGGCCCCTCTAGCTCAACCCAGCCACTCAATTCGAGATCGTGAAATCTGACCGCTAGATCATATTGGCCAGCAGCTCCAAACAGTTGAGCCGCTTGCTTAAGAAGGAGAGATCGGGTTGCGGGGTCGCCGACGGTTTGCCGATTGATGACCCTACTTAGATCGTCATAGGCATCCAAGTTGGCTTCGGAATATTTGTTTTCGCGCAACGAAACAGCCACACCTTGAAATGCAGCAAGGCAATCTCTGAAGCGAAGAAATGCATCGTCGTGTCGGGCGGCTTCCAATCTGTTCCAACCCCATGCAGCTGCCAACATTGCAAGGAGCAATACTGACAATGAGATTGCCACCGATAGTCTTTCTCGCTGCACGAATTTACGGAACACATACCAAGTTCGTGGTGGTCGCCCTCGAATTGGCTCATTTCGAAAGTAACGTTGAATATCAGCCGCCACGTTCGCAGCACTTTGATATCGATGGCCTTTCTCTTTTGCCATGGCCTTGTGGACTATCGTCGAGACATCGCTGGGTAACCCCCTAGTAACTCGCGTAATGCGGGTGGGTTCATCCTCTTGAATTACTCGCACCGCTTCATGGATCATCGAGTTCTTGATTGCGTACGGTGAATGTCCACTAAGTAACTCATACATGATAACGCCGAGCGCGTACACATCGGACCGCTGATCAATGTCTGCATCTTTCGTAGAGCACTGCTCCGGGCTCATGTAGGACAATGTGCCAACAAGTTGGCCAACTGAAGTGCCGGCCATTGTTACGACTGCAATGTCAGAATTGGTTACCTTCGCTACACCAAAGTCAATCACCTTTGGCTGACCATTCGGGTCGACGAGAATGTTGTCCGGCTTCAAGTCACGATGCATGATGCCCTTCAAGTGCCCTTCGTGGATAGCTTCACAGACCTTTATCATCAGCCGCAGGCGATCAGTCGTATCAAGCTTGTGGTCCTCCGCATACTGGAAAATGGTGCGAGCATTGGGAACCAGTTCCATTGCGTAGTACGGATACTTGCGTTTCTCGTGCGTATACGTTCCCGATTCGATAATCTGTGCAATACCAGGATGTTGCAAATGAGCGAGAATGCGAATCTCTAACTCGAATCGCTTCCACGTCGAAGTATCCATTGCATGCCGGCGCAATACTTTGATCGCGACATGACGTTGCAAGTCCTTTTGCTCCGCGACATAAACTTTACCCATGCCTCCGACAGAGAGCAATCGGAGAATGCGATACCTGCCGATCGTTACTCCAATGAGCGCATCATGTTCGTCGTGACCGCTTCCATCGTCGTTCAAATCTTCAGGTAGGTCGGACAGTGACATGAGTAGCGGTGCAAACGGTTTGCTTTCCGCCAACACTGCCTGAGCGACCATCTCCAGCACTTCACCCCGAAGTTCAGGCGCAAGAGAGTTGATCCGAGCAGCAACCGTAGACTTGGCGCGATCGGATGATGCGTCAAGAGAGTCATTGACCAGTTCGCAAGCAAGGTGATACTCATCCGGGGTCATCAATCTCGAATCCTCACCTGCAGCTAGCGGTTCAGTTGGACATTCAACCACGCATTGGCCGGCCGCCATAGCCGTAGAGCTTTTCGCTCGGATATCCCCATGACATGTGCAGCCTGCGGAACGGTTAATCCGCTCATACTTCGCAACACAACGATTTCATATTGCTCGGAGTCCTTTTGCTCCAGTTCCGTGAGGGCTTCATCCAAACTCCACAAATTCACGATTTTAGTTTCATCAGGACGTACACAGATTGTGCATGTCGTGGGGAGCTCGCGTATGTTGCCACCGCCCTTTTTGAGTGATTTGTGCTTTCGCGCATAATCGCAAAGTAGATGGCGCATCGCGATCCCAGCAGTTGCCAAGAAATGTTCTTTACTTTGGAAATTGAGGGTCGAATTGGAGCTGGTGAGTTTGATGTACGCATCATGCACCAGCCCTGTCGCATCAAGTGTGTGGTTAGCCCGTTCATGCTGAAACAACCGCTGAGCCTCTTTCCGCAATGTATCTAGACACGCTTGAAAGTAGTCATCCATCTCAGCTCGACGGTAACTGTCGTTTGCTGCGCCATTTCCATCGTCCGCATTATAATTTTGATCATTCGAGTCAAGAGGATCATTCTCATCGCGCATCTTTTCACGCCTCCTCACCGCGGTCATTCAGCATACGTTTTCGCCAGCCGCTGGCGACCAAATCCGTTGTCAGCGTATTTGCCAAGGTTGGGATCGAACAATCGGCTGATTTGATTGTACACGACGACTGCCTCTTCAGAATTCGCAAAAGTCCAATAACCACGTGAGATGTCCGGAATCAGTAGTGTTGGCATCAAAACGCAGTGCGAGGGCAGATCTTGTGGGGGGTCCATTGAGATCGAGCGTCGCTCCTTTGGTTCGATATCACCTTGCACGGGTGCGGAAATCATGCAGAAAGAGCCTGCCACATCGCAGGCAGAACAAATCGCAATGGACGGCTTTCGCTCGATGCAGTCGCGCGTGCCCATTGCATTAATGTGCCTCATCCAACACGACATATGACGAAAGTAGATAGAAATATCAAGAAATGCTGTCAGTGCGTACCACTGGTTTTCGCAGATGAAAGAGGGAGTGTTCGGTATGCGTTCCTCCAATTGATGTTCAGCTTGAATGAGAATTTGTGGATTGGCAAAAAATGACCCAAGCGAAGAAAGGGAAAAAAGATGGCGACAAATAGAACGCAACTCTCTGCAAAGGAATTTGCAAATCTGCATCATCCAAAGAAATTACGGGCTAAGAGGTTGGTCTTTTGGCCTGCATTCCTGACATCAGTCGGGCTTGTAGCGGGGACCGTGTTTGCGGGGATTGATCGCCCGATTCCAGCAGATGGCGGCGAGGTGACGGTTCAGCCGTCTGTTGTCGCCGACTTTGGTGATGCGCCAGACCCAACCTATCCATCGTTGCTAGGAAGTGGAGGTGTTCATCACCTCGACACGACGCGAGAGTGGATTGGACTGTCGAGTTCAGTAACGAGTAACGAAGGTGATTCGAATCAAGTCGATCTCGATCTTGATGACGACATTTCATATTTTGTGCGAGGGTCGGATGCCTTTGGCAACAACCAGGTGGATTTCACCACAGTGATTTCGTACAACGGCGAAGATCCAACGCTAACGAGGTATCTGAATGTCATTTTGGATATAGATGACAGTGGATCTTGGGATGAGGGGCGTGAATGGGTCGTGCAGAACTATGAATTCAGCTTTGATGGCCTAACTCCTGAAGCTCGGATTTTGTGGTTGGGAATGGGAGTCGATCCAACTCTTGAGTGCTCTGACTACGAGAACAAATGGATGCGAGTTACATTGAGCACCGAGATGTTGCCGGATGGAACGGGACAATGGGGAGAGCTGGCGAGGGGAGAAACAGAGGATCGGAAATTCGCAGATTGCACCATTCCGTTGAACAAAATCACTACTTATTTGTCGCACGAGATTCGACCGCAATACATTCCTACAAGAGTTGCCTTCGGTACGATCAACACTGCTCGTGACCTAAGGGTTGGAATAGACGCAAAGCTCAAGTTCAACCTACCCTCCAATGCAATAAAACCGATGTGCGCCATAGTTAAAGCGCGACGGAATTTTAATACTCAGAGTAAAAATATATATTCCGGGAATGTGCAAAGTGGAGGGGGCAATATTCTTGCTCTTCCAGTTGCGAAGGGAGTTTGGACCGCATGGAGCCCTTGGGTGTTTTATAATACTACCGGTGACAAGTTCTTCGACATTGTTGGTAGTTTCACGGATCGGAAGAAGCGTGGGTATTCTTCATTTTCCTATAGGATAATGGTCCGGTACGACCCTGAACAGGAGTTCGTGCAATACGAAACTGGGGCAATGAACGGAGACATTCTCATTGATTGCCTTGAGTTGCAAGTCTCAACCCTTGTGGCTGGCCTTGCCGCTACATTCGATGTATCTGACGCCACGCCAGGCGAAAGGGTCGCAATTGTCTATGGGTTCCAACCAGGCACAACAGTTGTCAATGGAGTAGCAGGTTATTGCGCAACATTCGATATTCAGGGCGTAAGGGCTAATCGCCTGATCTGTCAGAGGAATGCAGATGGAGCGGGCAACCTTTCTTGTAGACTGAACATTCCTGGGTCTGCCCGGGGTATTCGCCTCTTGTCGCAGGCCGCCGAGCGCAACACCTGTGACGAGGAGTGCGTCTCTAATCTCGATGATCAAGTGATTTCATAAGATATCCGACCTCTTGAACTGAAACTGAACCAATAGAATAGGATTGCAGAAATGAAAAAATCTATCCTTATTGCTTGTGGATGTGCAGTGACCTTAACTGGAGCAGCTCAGGCTGACACCATTTGGGGTATCGACAACGGTGCCGACACACTCGGTACGTTTGACAGCGCCACCCCCGGCGTCTTCAATCCCATCGGACCCACCGGAATCGTTTCTGGTTTCGTGAACAGCATCGAATTTGATGGCTCAGGTAACCTGTGGGCATCAGATGGTGCTTCCCTTTACAGCGTCGACACAGGCTCTGGTGCAGGTTCACTCGTCGGTAGCCATGGCATCGGCGGCGAAACCATGACTGACTTCTCCTGGGACGGCGCAGACATGTACGGTATCTCCACCCTATGTGGTGCAGGTAGCCAGCTTTGGACCGTCGATCTCGGTTCAGGTGCTGCGTCCAACGTGTGTGCATCACTCTTGGCCGGTTCATGTGACGTTGGCTTCACTTTCGGTACCGGTGGCGAAATGTTCGCTCACGATATCGTCTCTGACGTCATCTACTCCATCGATGGTTCCTGCGGAACCAGCACAGTTATCCCCATGCCTTTCGACACGAACTTCGGTCAAGGCCTGACTTCTGGTAGCGAAAACTACCACGTCGCGTTCAACGCAACCGCGTTTGCTGGCGAACTGTACTCCTTTGATGGATCAGGTAACTACAACTTCCTCGGCACGCTGCTTCCCCTGCAAATCGCAGGTGCAGATGTCGAAGCGGGATTCAAGCCCTGCATTTCGTTGGAAGTGAATGAGCTTGTCGCAGGGCAAGAAGGCAGGTGGTGGATTACCGATGCAGAACCCTTTGCACGATATGTGATTGTGTTTGGCTACCTACCAGGTGAGACGGTTGTTGACAGCAGCGCCTTTAGTCTTTGTGCGACCTTTGGTATCAAGGGAATCAAAAAGACGAGAATCCTGAGCCAAGGAAAGACAAGCATTCATGGCGATGCGTTAGTAAAACGTACCATTCCTCACAATCAACAAGGGAGAAGGGCACTTACGCAGGCGGCCATGCGCGACACTTGCCCGTTTGAATGCGTCTCGAATCTCGATGATCAAGTCGTATTGTAATGGTGTCGGCCTCCTTTATCTGACAATTCCCCCTCCGCAGGGAGCACATGCCATCAAACGCATGGAGTTGCCTGTCATCCGTCGACGACCTCCGCGAATTCGAGGTCGTCGGCCTCGTTTTTGGCGGTCGCATGCAAAGTGATTCTCTTGATCGCTTCGGTTGGGTCGTCCGTGTCGTTCTATCATTGACTACTATGACGAACAACAAGAGATTTGAGATGACTACGTTTTGAGGCGGGATCACGACACATGGGCAAAAGCAAGAACAAGAACAAGAAACGCAAGGGCGGTGGCGGAGGTAGTGGGGGGGAACAGCAGCCAAACATAATCGCGATCTGCAAAGATGTCGAAACGAACATCCTTGAGATCGACAAGTCGGCTGACCCATCCACTGCTGGCCCATTGTGGGGGCAAATCCACAAACTACTCATCAAAGCAAAAGCAGATTCTTCCACTGTGATTGCAATCGTCACGCAGCGCGATGTTGATGGACTTCAAAAATTGCTACGCCACTTACGAGGGGAAGAGTCAGCTGAGGATGCTGCATCTGAAACCGCTTCACCGCAGGCAGTTGGCTCATCAAGCAGTGACCCTGAGGTTGAAGTACCTGCGGAAACTTTGAAAAAAGCCTTGCGTGCATTTCGTAAGCGTTTGAAGCTCACTCGCTTGGATCATGAATCCAGACTCGGCGTTGGGCCATTGTCCGGGGGCAAGAAAGCAGATTTGGATGCGATCATGGCCCCTTATGAGTTTCCCAAAGACGTCTGGGTTGCGCTGGTGGCAAGAGGCGACCTCCTCGATGTGGGCCGAGGCTTCTACCAATTGCCTGAGGATGCCTAGAACATCAACGGTTATCGGCCAATACAGCCATTAATGCAGTCATCATCCAATCTAGCCCTGATCCACTTTGCGGATTCGCTGGGCTGCGATATACTCTCAGCCGATGTTCCCGATGGCGGTGAATAGTCGATCGGATGTCGGCATACGGGGATTTCTTCGGGCTGGCTAGGTCGCGCAATGTTCCCTGCAACCCCTCATGCGTGAGGGGACGTATGGACTACCCGTTGTTCAAAGTGCCATGACCATGTTATGTGATGGTTGATGGCATGAATTCATGCAGTCGAGATTGACTGCCTTTTATTTGTTTGTTGCAGGTGAATCCATGAGAGTTGCATTCGTATTTCCATCTATCCCCACTCGCAACGATCGCGAGCAAGATTTTGCTTTGCTTACCCAGACCAAGAAAGACTGGCTGGGGCAGGAAGCAGAGTCGGTGAAGAATGCTCTGGACAAGCGTGGGTCTGACCATGCGGTCTCAATCCATTCAATGTATACCTACGATGCGGAAGCCACGACCAACGGTGTCGAGTGGTTCGCCACATGCCCACCCAAATTCATGACCACGCGATGGTGGTATCAAGGTAAACAGTGGTCAGGCCGATGGTTCAAGAAAATTCTTGATTGGCAGCCGGACCTTGTACACTGGCAAATGAACAGTTATGCCTACACATTTCACCTCGCTGCTCGAGGGCTGGTAAAGAATAACGTCCCGTACGTCTATCAGCATCATGGCCCGCACTTGGCTCGCAAATCATGGGTCCGCAAGGTCCTCAAGTATCCGCACGACCATGCAGAGCGAGGCATTTACCTCACCAAATATCATGAACAGCAATACACCGAAGGCCTAGGCTTGGATAGCGCAAAGAACGTGATCATTCCGGTGGGGTATTCGACGCGATTCAAACTCATGGATCAATTAGAATGTCGAAAGGAAGCGGAATTCACAGGGGATCCGATCTTCTTTTGGTGCGGCGGTATCAATAAGAGAAAAGATCCGCTGTGTGTGCTCGAAGCATTTGACAAGATCACTACAGACTTTCCCGATGCGCGATTCTATATAGCAGGGTATGGCCCGCAGGATGAAGAAGTGGATCAGCTCATTGAGAGTAGGCCAGGCCTGAAGAAACAAGTGATTCGCTTGGGGTACGTCGACAACCAAAAGATCCCGATGTATGAAAACGCATCTGACATCTTTGTCATGGGGTCGCATGGCGAGGGATTTGCGCTTGCATCTATGGAAGCAATGTCGTGTGGCTCATTTCCTGTTCTGACCAAACTAGACTGCTTTGTTGAACAAACGCAAAATGGCCATCTCGGCCAACATTTCGATGCAGGCGACGTCACAGGATGTGCCGAGGCAATGAAACGGGCAATCAACGATGTTCGCACGCGCCAGGGATTGCGTGAAGAAGTCTCCGCTGCGGTACAGCAGTGGACCTGGCCGAACTCCGCAGAACGGCTCGTTGATTTGTACGAGCAGGTCTTGTCAGGCCGGTCGTAATCGGTAACGCATAGGCAATAACAGAATACGTTGTCCAAAATCAAACAGAGCAGGCGATTCAATCGCCTGCTCTGTGTCTTTTTGCGCCTTTCGGGTTTTTTTGCGGGCCTCTGAACGAGGCTCCGAGAATCATGCTGCCGAGAGTCGAATAGGCCGAATTCACTCGTGTAGTTGACTTAGATAGGTTACGAGCGGTGCCAAATATGTGCAGTTATTGAGGTTCATTCTCATCGAGCGAAAAAGGTCAGCATTGTACCCTAGGAACTTCAGCGGTGTTTGAGCCAATCGGCTCCAAACGGGCTCTGCGGCGGTTGTGGGCGGGTATTCTATCGAGTAAAGTGCCGAGTACCCAGTAGGACTCGATTCCTAGGTGTCGGTGGTTTTGATCGGTCTTGCGATGAAACAGTCGTGGGATGATGCCCGTGCAAGTGTTAGTAGTAAGCGTAATCGAATCGTGTGAAAGGCCTGCGAGTGAAACATACAGCATTCTTCATGCCGCCTCTTGAACGTCAGCCCAGCGTTCAGCCCAGCGTTCAGCCAAGATCAATGATTGCATGGGCGATCGCAGTGCTTCTGCTCATTGGGAGTATTGGTCAATCGGCATTCGCCCAAGAGACAGTTGATTACTTCAAACAGAATTGTGTGAGTTGCCACACTATTGGCGGCGGACGATTGGTTGGACCTGACCTGAAAGATGTCAGTACTCGCGCTGATCGTCAATGGCTGATCGACTTCCTGATTGACCCAAATTCCAAGCTCGATAGCAACGATGCGTATGCCGCCCAAATCCTCTCCGAATCGCGTGGCGTGAAAATGCCCCCAGTCGCGGGATTGGATCAGCAACGGGCAGCGTACTTGATTGATCTCATCGATGCGGAAAGCGCTAAGGAAAAATCTCAATTTGCAGGATTGCAGTTGAGTGATCGCCCGTTCACCGCGGAAGATGTTGCCGCTGGCCAAGCAATCTTCATCGGGACCCAAAGATTGACGAATAACGGGCCTGCCTGCTTTGGCTGCCACACAACCAAGGGGCTCGGTTTCCTTGGTGGAGGTCGACTTGGGCCAGATCTGACGAAGGTCTTTGAACGCCAAGGCGGGCGCAATTCGTTGGCCCAATGGCTCTCAGGCCCAGCCACGTCGACTATGAGGTCTGTCTTCACAGACCATCCAATGGAATCAGAGGAAGTACTCGCACTCACCGCATACTTCGCAGAAACCGCTAAGGCGGAAAGCGATGATTCGTCGGTGGCTTCGCTCAATTTCTTTCTCATAGGGTTCGGCGGTGCGATCTTCATGTTGTTGGCGTTTGATGGTATTTGGCGCAAGCGATTTCGCGCTGTTCGTAGACCCCTCGTGACGAGTTCATGACTTCACTAACAAGGATCAGATGATGACTTCATCGGATGCAATTGGCTGGATTCGAGATCAGGTTTCAGCATCGTCTCGAAACTGGGAAGAATTTTACCGAAACCGCTGGCAGCACGACAAGGTCGTGCGCAGCACGCACGGTGTGAACTGTACCGGCAGTTGCTCTTGGCAAATTTTTGTCAAAGATGGCATCGTTACGTGGGAAATGCAGCAATTGGATTATCCGCTGCTCGAATCGGAAATTCCGCCGTACGAACCACGTGGATGCCAACGCGGGATTTCGTTTTCTTGGTATCTCTACAGCCCGTTGCGGGTGAAGTACCCGTACATTCGCGGCGCTTTGCTTGACCTGTGGAAAAAAGCCCGAGCGAATCATGCGGACCCCGTCGATGCATGGGCATCACTCGTTGAAGATGAGACCTCCCGCAAACGCTGGCAGACCGCGCGTGGCAAGGGTGGTTTTCGGCGCGCGGATTGGGATACATCGCTCGAAATCGTTGCTGCTTCCAAGATCTACACCATTCGCAAGCATGGGCCCGACCGGATCAACGGATTCTCGCCTATCCCCGCCATGTCCATGATCAGTTATGCAGCTGGCTCACGCATGTTGCAGCTCATGGGCGGCGTCAGTCTCTCTTTCTACGACTGGTATTGCGACCTGCCGCCAGCGTCTCCCGAAACGTGGGGCGAACAAACTGACGTCAACGAATCCGCTGACTGGTACAACGCAAAAATGTTGGCGGTCACGGGTTCAAACTTGAACATGACCCGCACGCCCGACTGTCACTTTGCTGCAGAAGCAAGGCATAACGGCTCTAAAATGTGGGTGTTTGCACCCGACTTCAACCAAGTTGCAAAGTATGCAGATGAATGGGTCGCAATCAACGCTGGCCAAGATGGTGCGTGGTGGATGGCGGTTAATCATGTCATCCTTTCCGAGTTCCATCATCGCGATCAGATTCCGTACTTTATCGATTACACGAAAAAATTCACAGACGCCCCAATGCTCGTTGAGATTCTCAATGAGAATGGCAAGTCCAAAGCAGGGCAACTGCTACGGGCCGGCCGATTATCCCAGTATGAACAAACGGAAAATCCTGAATGGAAATTCCTGATGTGGGATACCGCAACCAATGGCCCGAAAATGCCTATGGGCAGTGTGGGTCACCGTTGGGGTGAACAACAAGGCAAGTGGAATCTCATTCTAAAGGACGCGGAAGACGGTAGCGACATTGACCCCACGTTGACATTCCTTGAAACGAACGACGGCGTTGTCGATATACAACTCGATGATTTTGCAGAAGGCACGACGATTACGCGCGGTGTTCCCGTACGCAAAATCAAATTGGCCGACGGATCGTCCGCGACTGTCGCCACCGTGTACGACTTGCTTATGGCTCAATATGGTGTGAACCGTGGTTTGAGCGGCGACTATCCCAAGGATTACGACGACGACAAGACCTACACACCCGCATGGACCGAGAAATACACCGGCCTCGATCGCTCAGTATTGCTCAAGTTTGCTCGTGAATGGGGATCCACGGCACAGCATACCAACGGCAAATGCACGATCATTATCGGTGCAGGCATTAATCACTGGTATCACAACAACCTCATTTATCGTGCAGGCATCCATGCTTTGATGTTCTGTGGTTGTGTGGGTGTTAATGGTGGCGGCTTGGCTCACTATGTGGGTCAAGAAAAATTGGCTCCGGGTGAATCTTGGGGTGCGATCGCCATGGCCAAGGATTGGTATGGCCCATCTCGATTGCAGAATGCGCCGAGTTGGCATTATGTACACTCTGACCAGTGGCGATACGAACGAGCCTTTACGGATTATCACACTGTTCCGATCGAACAAGGTGCAGATTCGATGGCGGGTGGCCACACGATGGACATCCAGGTCCGCGCGGTCCGCAATGGTTGGTTGCCGTTCTATCCACAGTTTGCCCAGAATTCGATTGACTTGGTGAAGGAAGCCCGAGAAGCGGGAGCAGATGATGAAACCAAGATCGTCGACTACACCGTCAACAAATTGAAAGACCGCTCACTGCAGTTCTCCGTCGAAGATCCGGATGCAGAAGAGAATTGGCCTCGCATTTGGATCATTTGGCGTGGAAATGCATTGATGTCCAGTGCCAAGGGGCATGAGTTCTTCACCAAGCATTATCTCGGCACGCACTCCAATGCCATCGCAGAAGATGTGGCGAAGGATCATGTCAAAGAGGTCAAATGGTACGAGCACGCTCCTGTCGGCAAGATGGACCTGATTGTCGACCTGAACTTCCGCATGGATACGTCTGCGTTATATTCAGACATTGTCTTGCCTGCTGCGACCTGGTACGAAAAGGCGGACTTGAATTCGACGGATATGCACAGCTTTATCCATCCGCTTTCACAAGCGGTTCCACCTTGCTGGGAATCAAAGAGCGACTGGCAAATCTTCCGCGAAATGTCGAAGAAATTCTCCGAGTTGGCGGAAAAACACTTCCCCGAGCCGGTTGAAGAACTTGTCGCAACCGCGCTGCCGCATGACAGCCCCGCTGAAATCGCGCAAACCGATATGAAAGATTGGATCAATGGCGAAGTCGAGGCGATCCCCGGCAAAACCATGCCCAACTTCAAGGTTGTCAAACGTGATTATCGCAACTTATACAATCAGTTCATCTCGTTTGGGCATAATGCACGAGACAACGGGTTGGGTGCGCACGGCACACATTATGCGATCAAGGATCACTACGATAAAGCACTCAAGTCACTGCCCGTGCAGTCATGGGATTCAAAGACATATTTGTCTTTGATGCAAGATGAAGAAGTGTGCAATATCGTGCTCAAGTTTGCGACCGTAACCAACGGCGAGCTCGCATACCGGTCTTACCAGAACATGGAGAAAAAGACCGGCGTTCCGCTAACCCACCTTGCAGAAAAAACACGCTCGGTCGAAGCTTCCTACAAAGGTCTGCAACAAGGTCCGCAGCGCTTGATCAACAGTCCGATGTGGTCCGGCGTGACCAGCGAAGGTCGTGCTTACGCACCCTTTACCTATAACGTCGAAGCCGATGTGCCGTGGCGAACGTTGACAGGTCGTCAGCATTTCTATCTTGATCATCCTGGGTATATTCAGTTCGGCGAACATCTGCCAACCTACAAACCCAAGGCTACGCCAACGCAGTATCAAGATACGGAATTCAGCGAAGATATGCCGAATTCAATGATGCTGAATTTCCTGACACCGCACGGCAAATGGCATATTCACTCGACCTACGGCGATAACGAACGCATGTCCGTTCTCTCGCGTGGTGTTGAACCGCTGTGGATCAGTGTGAAGGATGCAGAACAGATCGGCGTCAAGGATAACGACTGGGTCGAAGTCTACAACGACAATGGCGTCGTTGTTACGCGAGCGGCAGTAAGTGTCCGAATGCCCAAGGGTATTTGTATTCAGTACCACTCGCCGGAACGAACGTACTCCGTGCCGAAGTCTCCCTTGCGTGGTCATCGTCGAGCGGGTGGGCATAACAGCCTCACTCGTGTTCGCCTGAAGCCCAACCTGATGGTCGGCGGGTATGGCCAATTCACTTATCACTTCAATTACTGGGGGCCCACCGGGGTCAACCGTGATACCCATATTCTTGTTCGTAAATGTCCAGAACTGAAATGGTAATCGTTCGGTAATACTTTCGGAGTAGTCGCTCATGAATGTGCGTTCACAGATTTCAATGGTCTTTCATCTGGACAAGTGCATCGGTTGCCATACCTGCAGCATCGCCTGCAAAAATGTGTGGACAGACCGCAAAGGCACAGACTATATGTGGTGGAACAATGTCGAGACGAAGCCCGGCACGGGTTATCCCACCAAATGGGAAGACCAAGAAAAATACAACGGCGGGTGGGAACTCAGAGTTAACGGCAAACTGGAATTGAAGTCCACCAGTAAAGCCAAACTCATTCCAAATATTTTCCACAATCCTAATCAACCAAGTATGGATGATTACTACGAGCCGTGGACATATGACTATCAGAATCTGTTCAATGCTCCGGAGGGTACGGATCAACCAACCGCGATGCGCATCTCACG
>PJEL010001068.1_pt1 | contig 29234 bp, 40 predicted proteins | sample 1853271 | NCBI WGS metagenome assembly PJEL01 (sample SAMN08108733, study PRJNA415343) | Invertebrate metagenome, whole genome shotgun sequencing project. | host: Globobulimina | place: Sweden: Gullmar Fjord | collected 2015-08 | reverse complement strand
TATGCGTAAACGGAGACTTACCACCAAAACCAGAAAACGAACCACCAGACGAATCAAACTGTTTTCATGGTTACATACCGAATAAAAAAGCCGCTTAGTTAGCGGCTTTTTTGTGTCTTCTATTCTCCAAACCATGCGCGTATATCGCGGGTATCATCACCTGTAATCGTGTTCAATATATCTAAAACTTGCTTAACATTAGTATTATTAAACGCTGTAGTAATAGCGTGTGTTTGGTCGTTACCAACACATAATATTGGATCGTCAAACGCATAGAATGAACGACACGTAATTGGTCTATATTCGTGAATAGTACAAGTCGCGGTTTCTCCATCATGGAACGGACAATATTCTATTTTTTTACTTCCCACATGTTTAGTGTATTTATGTTCGATTACTTTTTTACCGCTGCGTAATTCAATATAAGCCGCTTCACCCGCTGTAACATCAACATTAACTTTACAGCAATGAGAACAGCCTTTAACGCAAACAGAGTTATTTGTCGCTGATACGTTAAGAGAATCAACAGCCCTGTGTGCTGCTTCAATTGTTTCTACTATTGTTTCTTTGCTAATATCATTCGCCAAGTCTATGAATTTTTTTATCAACTTACTGGTGGTTCGTTGTTGTGCTTTATCTAATTTAAGCATTCTTGGGCCTAATGCTTTTATACGCTTGTCCGTTCTGGTGGGGATTATGTCTTCAGGTTTTACTTTGTTCATAGAACACTTACTCCATTGTTGTGATAAAGCTTCGCTTGCTTCTTTTTAGTGATACCAATATAGGACAAAGTGGTCGCTACGCTAGTATGGTTAAGGGCTTTTTGTATTTCTCTAATGTCAGTACCACCTTTGTAGGCATGGTAGCCCCAAAACTTACGCATACTGTGAGTACCAATATTATAATCAAGCATTACAGCGTCACCCGCTTCACTTAGTTTACGGTTAACGTAACTAGAGGAAACAGGCTTAACAGCTTTGTTATTGCGGGACACAGTTTGAAATAGATAGGTGGGTTCAATTTCTTTACTTTGATACCAAGCCTTTAAAAGTTTGGCGTGGTCGAAGACGTTTTTATTAAACGTGACTAACTTACCCTTACCCGTTTTTATTTCGGTTAGGTCAGCGTCCTTTTGTTCAAGTTGTTCAAACGTCAGTTGTAGCAAATCGCTAATGCGAAGTGCTACGTTACAACCGATAACTAATAAGTGTGCTTCACGTACATAGTTACGCTTCATTAAAAACTTATACAGTAATGCTAAGTCTTGTTCATTCTCAATCGGATCTACTTCTACCATAGTTCATTCAACCTCGTATTTGATGCCTGAACGAAGTATAACTATGACTGTCTAAATAAACAAGTGGTTTTATTGGGGTGTGAAGTTCACTCTTCTTTCTTTTGTGAACTTGAAGGTGGGGTTTCTGGTTCTACATTATTTACTTCCTGTATTTCAACTTCAACATAAACAACCGTACAACCTAAAGCGGCAGCAACAGCAAGTATTATTACTACAGCTATCACCACCTCTTTAAATTGCTTTGACATTATCATGCTCCCTATGAATTATACGGGGTTACTATCCAAGCAATATTTTCTGTAGTTCCTGCATTATTTCTAATATTAAAACCTGTTGCGGTTCTGGCGCTAAATGTCGCTGCTGCCAAGTTCGATCCACCCTCTAAAGTAAGGGCAACGGCATAATTTGCATCGGGTAAAGGGTTTGCAAAAACAACTGCTCTTGTTTCGCCACTTGTTAACGTTGCCTCATAACCTGCTTTTGATGGAACTATTTGTGAGCCGTCAATATTAACCGTTCCATCTAAGTTTATAGAACCAGCTGGTGAGGGGGTTAATACTATTGTGCCGCTTGCAGCTGATATATGTAAATTAGCAAATTGTGAAGCGAGGTGCATATCATCCGTACCATTAACACCTTTTCCAACATATCCCAAATCTGTCCCGTCATGCGCTTTTATCTGTAAAAACGTTGCAAAATTTACGGCAGTCGGTTGTATGGTTAGCGCTCTATCGTTTGTCGTTATCACTTGTTTACCGTTAACGTTAGTCGTTGGCGCTGTGATATTTACTGCTGTTGTACTTTCTAGTACGAGGGTATGTGCCTCTGAGGCTCTTACAACCATACCAGCGCTAGTTTTTCCAACCAATCCAAATTCGCTACCATCACTATCTCTGAACGTTTGATATACATTAGCACTTAGCGTTGCTGCTTTTACTATTAGCGCCTCGTTATCTGCCGTTAAAGTTCCACCTGTTAATGGTAAAAAGTTAGTCGGAATATTCCCTATCGCAGTATCAACATAATCTTTACGGGTTAAATCTTGAATATTAATGGGGTTAATACCTTTAATTTGCCCTGTTACCGTTCCACCTGTTAATGGTAAAAAGTTAGTCGGAATATTCCCTATCGCAGTATCAACATAATCTTTACGGGTTAAATCTTGAATATTAACGGGGTTAATACCTTTAATTTGCCCTGTTACCGTTCCACCAATTAACGGTAAATAATCACCCAATGGAATACCAGCAATAGCACTATCAACATAATCTTTTCTGGTTAGGTCACCCGCTGCAACTGGCCCCGGTGATACACCGACAATTTGACCCAACATTGAGCCACCAGTTAACAACAAGAATTCTGACACTGAAGGGCGTAACTGAGCAAAACCCGTTATTCCTGCTCCATCATCTAACCATAAAATACGGTCATTAACTTCATACGGTAAAAGGAATGCTGGTGCGTCAGGATATTTTGGTAATACTGTTGAACCTTCAACACTCACTATCCAATAGTTACCGCTTGTTTTAGGGTAAGCAACATTGCCAATGTCAGGCACATTACCTAACGCGTCCCATAAACCTTTTAGCACTATCGCACCCGCTAAGAACTGAATAGCGTCATAAGCATCGACTAAAGCACTCTGTACCTCTGTAACTCCCCAAGCAGGGGTTAACGCATTATCATAGTCAACTTCGATAGCGGTATAGTCACCAGCAACAGGAAGAACATCACCCGTTCTAGCATTAAAAGAGTTCACATAAGTATCAGCATTAATGGTATCAATGGAAGCACTGAGTTCGTCAATAGCGGGTTGAACTCGTAACGCTGCCAATCCGCTAGGTACATTGTTATAGGTAATTAAACCCGCGTTGTAGTCTGCGTCTGCTGGAACAACAACACCTGTACGACCATCAAAACTTAGCACTGCTGAAGCTGCCACCAAGTAACCAGCATCATTCACTAACTCACTAACATTATCGCCCGGTTGTAATGAAGTTTCAGCAAGTGCGAGTAAGGGCCAGCCAGCATCTAAGGCCGCTTGTACTGTAGTAGGGAACGGGGCCGCAAAATAATCATCATAAATAGAAGAATTAAAGGTAACGTTCGTTGCCGGGATAGTGTCAGGGGTTACAATTTTCACCCAACCATCGAACACATTAGGGGTCGTTTGATTAATATATAACGCTCTATCACCTACAGCCCAACTATCAATGAAGCCCCCTTCACCATCTGGTAATGGAGTAGTACCAGCCACTTCAACAATCCAGTAATTGCCTGAAAATTTGGCAATAACTAATAGGTCGGGGTCGTTAGTCGCAGCGTCCCACATGCCTTGTAAAACAATACCAGAAGATAAACCTTCCACTATTGCTTCTAGTTGTTCTAATGCGGTTTGTACTTCAGTAGCAGTAAGCGAACTAAACGGGGCTGTGTTAACTTGAGCCGCCACATAATCCCCTGCGGTTGCCACTAATTCAGCGTCATTTCTGCCGAACCAAGTTTGGGTCACATCACCTAAACGAGTGTTAAAAGTTTCTACTCCCGCTGGTGGTAAATCTCCATCAACAAGTACACTTTCCCATACTAAATCTACTGAGTTCCAAACCTCAACACCTGTAAATGTCCATCTGAATTTATCAGTACCACCAACACTAACGCGCATATCATTAGTGCCAGCACGATAAAAACCTGTGATTGTTTCATTCGTCCAAGTCATGCCCGGTGTACCCACAGCACCATCTTGGTTTTTGAATGGCACTAACATACCACCCTCACCAGTACGTGAAAGGCTATTGGTAATTTCATTACCCAAATCAAACATAGTAGGGTTAGCCCAACTAGTATCAATCGTGGTTCCCGATACTACAGGGTTCCCGGCTGGTAAAGTGTAATTACCATTAGCATCTCTAGGCATCTCAAATCTCCATTAGATAGGCACAAACTCAATCGTAAAGTTTCTGTCACCGTTAAAATTTTCCACCCAAGTATGAAAGGGTGTGTTTTGTGCTTGTGTGTCCCAATCACCAGCTACGCTACCTTGTGTTAAAGTTTCGCTACTGCCTATAGGGTTTTCCCAAGTCACTAATAAGTTGTATCCTGGTATAAAGCCAACATCTAAACTAATACCCGCAAAATTTGGGGCTGGTGGCTGTAAAGCAATAACAGCGGTTATCACAGCCGCGCCATTCGGTGTTTCTATCGCTGTAGGTGTCAAAGTTCCCGTAGCACCTGAATAACCAATAAACCCACCACCCGTTCCACTTAACAAATTGCCTTGATATATTTCAATAGCTAACCAAACAGTCACACCATTAAGCTGAACTTCGGTTACTGGCTGACCGTTGAGATTGACCCCTGTTATATCAACACCGTTTAATTGAAAGCCCATAACTACCCCGTAGTTAGATTAAGAACACCAGCGACAAAGGTATGTTTAAAGCCACCCAATATAAGATCGGACGAAGCGGCTACACTTGCGGCTTGACCAGCAACCGGAAGATAACCAGCAACAACAGCATTTAGTCTGTCATTGTTAACCGCTTGTGTTAGGGAAGACGTTTCAGGTACGTTTAAAATTCCTGAAATAGTCCCACCAGTTAACGGCAAGTAGTCGGCTAATCGGGTATTGTTTACCGCTTCCTCTGCTACGCTAGAAGTAGGAACAAGTAGTGGGCCGGTAACCGTTCCACCCGCAAGTGGTAAGTAATCAGCCAAAACATTAGCCGTTACTACCTGACCCCACGTAGTACCATTCCAAACCTGTGTACCTGAAGCGTTCCAGCGCATATTATCAACACCGTTAACACTGACGCGCATATCATTTGTACCAGCACGATATAGCCCTGTTTTAGTTTCACTAGTCCAAGTTATACCGGGTAAACCTATTGAACCATCGTCATTTTGAAACGGCACTAACATGCCACCTAGCCCATTTCGGCTAAGGCTATTGGTCATGGCTTGGGCTACGTCTTGAAGCGTAGGGTTAGCCCATGAAGTCGTAATAGGTGTACCCGCTACAACAGGATTTCCCGCTACTAAAGTGTAATTTCCGTTAGCATCGCGTGGCATCTTAATCTCCTGTAATATTCATAATGGCTTCATTGGCATATACATTAGAACCCGCTTGCATAGCCTTTTGCGCTTCACTTCCTTCAAACTGACGAAGTAAAGCGGCTATTGTTTTTTGCATTTCTGTTTGTCCTGCTACTGCTTTTTGCGCCCCTTCAGTGGACAGTAATTTACCTACCCCATAACCAACAGGAGGAACGGCAAAACCTGAAAATGGCGCGGCAGGAAGACCCAAAATTGCCGAGTTAAAGCCCTTAGTCCATGCGCTAGGGTTTAGGTTAGGTGCTTTCTTCTCCATACCTGTCAATGTTTTTTTAGCTAACTCTTCAGCTTCTCTCAAGGCTTCCACTTTAGCTAATTGGTCAACTTGTAATTTTTGTGCTTCTGTTTGAAAAGGAGCATCACCTATATCAAAATTTCTAGTTTGGTTTACCTTGTCAGCACCCAATAGGTTTTCTGGCGTATACTCGCCTTGCTTAGTTTGACCCGCATTTCTAGTGGCGCGTCTACCTGCTTGGAAGTTACCCCAACTGTTAAGCTCTTTGTTGAATACGTCCAAATCTTCTTTGTTTAAGCTTTTACGAATGAGATCGTCAATTTTTCCTGCTGCACCTTTAAGGGCGTGAACCTCTAAAGCACTTTGACCCGCATCCTCAAGGTCATTAGCTTGCATACGAAAATCATTTCTTGCTTGCATCAGCCAATCACCATCGACCACACCATCTTCTAAATCGACTTTAGGGTTTTTAACTGATCCTAAACCTTTAGTAGAATATGCTGTGGAAGGGTCACCCTTATTAGGGGTAAAGCCACCTTTTAATTTTTTCTGTAACAGTGCCTTTATCTGTGACGCATACTGAGAATCCATAGGGGTGTCCATACCATCCACTATTTCATCAGTTAACTGAGTAGGGTTAATATTAAACTTGCGTTTCTTAACCACATCAAAGCCAGTATTCCAAGCTTCATCTACCATTTTTATAGCGTCATGAGCATCAGCATTTTTAATTTTCTCTAAAAATTCAGGTGATACATAGTCAGGTAAAGACTCTGATTTAACTAAATCCCTTAATGCTTTTTCATCAACCTTTTTGCCTATCGTTTTGCCATATTCTGTTGCTGATTCTGCGGCTGCTGCTTTGCTCATAGCCTTTTCAAGCACTGTTCTATTTTGTTCACGTAGTTGCTGACCACCCCATGATTCACCAACCGTTTTTTGGAATAAAGAGCCTAACCTAGAACCTTCATCCAATAGCTGATTAATCGGCATGAAATTACCCGCAGCATCCACCAAGTTTTCACCAACTCGCCTTACGGTAGCTGTATCTAAAAACTTACCTATGGTTGCCATACCTCCCGGTATAAGTGCGCCAATTCCTGCGCCAACTCCCGCACCACCTAAGCTTTCTCCAAGTCCCTGACCAGACGCACCCGCACCCGCTACCGCACCTTCAGCACCACCCAAGCCCATAAGTCTTAGGGTCTTACCTAGCTTGCCAGCATTTTTGAAGCCTTGACTAGCCATAGTCTTAGCCGCTCCAATACCACCAGTAAGCAGACCACCACCAAGATTTAAGGCTAATGCTTCACCGGGGTTTGCTTCCTCATAAGCTTTACGTTTGCTATCGGTAGTGCCTTTCATTTGATCGTATATATCACCTAATGATGTTTCATCATCATTAAATAATTGAGCGCCTTTAGCACCTAAAGCAGCTAAACCTACCCCCGCTTCATCAGACCATCCCATACTTGCGCCTTGACCAGCGGCTCTTACGCGATCTAACCAATCACTTTCATACTCTGGCTCTGGCTTAACATCATCAGGTGGTAAGTCGCTTGGTTGAGCTTGTGGTTGCGTTTGTTGCTGGTAGGTGCGGTTGAATTCCTCCATCACCTTACTTTCTGGCATATCATCAGGCGCATCTATTTCATACTCTTCACCATCAACAGTAATTACATAAGTGGTCATGTTTTCTTCCTTATGGTTATTGTTGGAGAAGAACTAGTGATAGGGATGGGCGAAGTTTCACCATAAGGCTTAACCTTGTTGATGCTATCCATATTCGAAAATTTACCATCCGTATTAAATCGGACGTATTCTTCATCAGCACCTTTGAGCAAGGAATTACCCGCAGCTTTACGAATACGCTCATTGATAATAGCGGTAAGCTCTTTAACTAAAGCTTCTGCTTGTTCCGCATCTAAGGATTCAGCGACAGCGGCTTTTTCCCAAGCAGCGGCTTCGGTAGCTGTTAAAGCAGAACCAAAGAGTGCGTGTCTTTGTGGTAATTCAACAAATCGTTGAAGGGTTCGCCACCATTTAGCTTTCTTTTTGTCGCGCTCACTACCTACACCAAATTTTCCCGCTGCCCAATTATCTAAAGCATTCAGTGGCGTACCATCTACGTCCATGCCAAGAGTTTCAGAAACAGAATAATCTTTCTCGTAACCATCAAGTACCCTTAAAGCCTCTAATCCTTCAGCTACACCACCTTCAAAATCACCACGTTCTTTTTTAGTTAGTGACCCTGCCGAACCCCTACTTTTATTCTTATTAGGGTCAACATATTTTTTCTTACCATGCAGTGTGGTAGGAATAATTTTACCATCTGCGTCATGAGTAAAAACATGACCGCCACGTTGCACTATATTTTCTTCATTACCATTAGCGTCCACATAAAGTTCAAAATCTTCATATGCTAAATCTGCGGCTGCTTTGGCTGCGGCTGCTTTATCGGCTGCTAACTGCTCGGCTTTTTCTTGATTAACTGTCGCTAACTGCTCGGCTGCTGCTACTTTGTTTTGGTTCAATAAATCCGCTGAAGCTATTTTGTTTTGATTTAAAGTATCGGCTGTAGCTGCATTGGTTCTTGCTAATTCTTTTGCTGCCATAGTTTTAGCTAAAGCGGTAGATTCATAGTTTTCTTGAGCCTGTTGATTTTTAGCGGCTAACTCTTGCTTACGTGCCGCTTCTCTATCCATAGCTTGCTTTAATACACCACCAGTTTTAGCGGCATTTTGAGTACGTGACTGTATGCCTTGACCATACTTCGCCCATTCAGGGGTTGTACTGGTACTGAAATAATCACCTATAGCCTGTTCCTTTCTAAGCGAATTAGCTAAAGCTTTCATATCGTCCTGTGAAGTCAAACCAAGACCTAGTAGGGTGTTTATATCGTCAGCCATAATTTATTTCTCTACAAAAAATTGGAGTCGTTTTTCTGTGCGTTAGCCGCCATTATGTCCATCGGAGTCCCACCTCTGCGGTTGTTACGCAATTCGGTAGCCATAGCTTCTTCCTTGGTTTTTCTATCAAACTCTTGTTGGGCATTCACTTTATTATTGGTACTCAAATCCGTTGATAGTTTTTTCTTCGCTTCCAGTGCTTCAGCCGCATTGATATTGCCGCGAATACGTTGGACTGCCGTTGCCAAATGAGACAATGGATTAGCCGCAACAAACCCCGCATTTTTTGTATAAACACCTTCAGGGGTAGCAGTTCCACGTAAAGCTTCAGCCTGTAATTGTTGGTCACCAATAACCCCACCTTCACCCGCAAAATCTCGGTGAGTATCAGGGCCACCGGGCATCGCATTTCCTTGCCCTGGTAAACCCATTTTCGGGTCAACTTGTGGCGGCTGTTGCTGTGGCATTGGAGGCATACCGGGTGCTTGTTGTGCTACTCCCGGTGCTGCTGGCATACCATTACCACCAGCCATAGCCTGTGCTTTTGCCATTGCTTGTTCTTGCTGTTCAAGGGGTAAGCTCTGTATAAATGCCATTAATTCTTCGTTCATTGTCTTATGCCTCTAATGGATTGACGTGGTTAGGGTTAATCATTTGATAACCACTTTCATGCGTTGATACCGCACCGCTATTAACTTCGTCAGTCATCCAACCGACAGAACGTTGACCAGACAAGTAAGTAAATATGTAGAATGGGAAGCCTTTAACCGTACCTATACGTTTAATATTTTCCTTCAAACGTCTATCACACGCCATCATGCCAGCGGCAGAACCTATACCAGACATAAGCATTTGAGATTGCGCTTGATCAAACTCTGACCCTGATTTAAGAGCACCAGAATAATCAACACCTTTACTTTTACCCGCTTGATTAAAACCTTCAAAGCCGGGTGTCTGTACTTGCTGACCTGACATAATCGCGTTGATTTCATTAAGCGACATACCACGCTGTTGCATTTCTTCCTTCATAGCGTTTTGACGTAACTGGTTAGAGTAATCAGCACTTCCTTTTTGTTGTTGGAAGTCTTGGGCTGACTCGCCTTTACCCTGCATTACAGCCGCGTTTTGAGCGTTAGAATAGGCATCTTCTTTGCTGCGATTGAAGTTACCCATCGCTGAATCATAAGCCGCATCACCGGGGGAAAGACCTTTATTGGCTAAGTCAATTTCAAGCTTGTTCGCATCTTGTTCAAAACGCGGGTCAAGTCGGCTAGTTGCTCTGTTATAGCTGGCATCTTCGGCACGTTGACGCAATTCACTAGGGTCGAATTCTAAACCTGTTTGCTCACCATACTTTGAGAAGTCCATTGACTCCCCAAACTCGTTACTCATCCTATCCATCATACCAAGCGCTTGTTCAGACTTTCCTTGCTGCATTTTCATCTGAGCATCTAAGGCCGCTTGTGATTCAGGGGTGAGGGTTTGGGTTTGCGACCAGTTACCACCTTCGTCCTGAGTCCACTCCATAGAACCCCACGGATTGTACTGGTTAGGACGGTTCGCTTGAGTTTGCTTGTCCAACATTTCCGCGTCACTTCTAGCGGTTTCCTCTGCTGCCCCTTTGTAATCTGGTGTGCTTTTCTTACCCATGATATTCCCCTATGCTGCCGCTTCGTTTGGAAGGTACTGACAGTTTTCTTTCTTTAGCTCAACAACAACATAATCAATCCCGTCTGCCCAAGCGTCAGGTAATCGCATCTTTTCAGTGAAGCCCATGTGTTCATTAATTTTTAACGCATTTTCGTTATCACCGGGAACCATCCCATAAATGAATTTACGGCCCTTATAGTTGAAGATGTAATCGAATACTTCTTCCATAAAACCATGACGAAAAATCATAGGCGTGGTAATCATAAAGTGACATTGGACGCTGTTAGCAGTCCAGTTATCCCACATACAAGCGGCTAATAACTCGCCCGTTTCTTCATTAAATGCGACCATCCCGCCCGTATCTTCTACACGCAAAATTCCCACTTGTTCTTGAACCCAAGCCCAATCGGTTTGACCATTGAAAAAACGAATACCAACCTTCATAAAAACCATCCTTTATCCCAACAAACATCAGTGCTTGCTAGTATTGTTCCTGAGATTGCTTCACCACGTATAGCTACCGATACATAACGACCTATGCCCGTACCACCTGTAATCCTGTCAAAGTGAAGTAAACCCCCCGCACTCCAAACACCTTGATCCCAAAGTGAAACGTCCCATACTCCATCACCGACACTAGGCGAAACATTATTTTGAGCAATTTCGGTTATATCGAAGTCATAAGAGAATTTGGTTGCGTAAGCTAAATCAGCCACAGACAGAAAGTCAGGACGAATTAATTTTCCCCGCTTGTTTACCGTGGGGTCACCAAAAGTCGTGTAAGAATGAAGCATCGAAAACTCTATCAACTTGCCGTTAACTTCACCCTCTGGTGGGTCAATCAACAAATTATCTTTGGTAACGTCCATCACCATTATTCGGTTATCTGCTGTACCGAAATAAACAAAGTTTTCCCACGTATCAATAGCGGTAATAGGCACACCGCGCCATATCCCCCAACCACCTACGCTAATGCTATAAACGTATTGTATATATTCACCGTTTAGGCGAACCGGGGCCGTTACAATAACCACACCTTCACTTTGTAAATGCTTTATATCCCAACCGTTATCGCTGCGATATTGGCGCATATCGGTACGTATAATACTGGCAATTTTGCCGCCCATGACTTGAGCATCTTCATAACGTGGGTCTACCCCGCGCAATAAATCGGACATTTGAACAATACCGTAAGAAGAAAGTAACGTAACATTACCCCCGTATTGACTACCCGCATTAGCACCACTGGCTAAAGAGCCTATCCAATAAGTACCGACTAATTCCCAATCTTGTAGTGTAGGGTCACTACCTTTGTACGGTAAAATATCACCGCTACCACTGACACAAATTAGTAAATCGTCAACACCGTCACCACCGTCTACAGTCCAGTTATATAAACCAGAAATACTACCACCGTGTTTAAATTTAGCCCCAAAAAAGAAAGGTTCAGCTATCCCTTTTCGGCTACCTACAGGCAAATACCAACCTGTAGTTGACTCACGCTCAGAAAACCAAACACGCTGTTTGTGTACTACCACAAAATTCACAAGTGCGGGATTCACCCCCGTAATTTCTGTAGTTACTGGTGTCCATGTATCAAGTGTTTGCTCATATTGAAATAAACCATTAACTTGATCCGCGTAAAAAATAAATTCATTATCAGCACTATCTAAATAATGAGCATACGTCCCATACCCCGCATTAGGGGAATCATTAGCAAAAGTAAGCTTTAAAATTGGCGCGGCTTCTGCGACAGTTACGTCATATATCCCTTCATTAGTAATAGCGAAAAGCTTATCCTCACTACTACCTTCAATCTGCCCCTCAAATGGTATAATCGTGTGAACACCTGTAGACAGTCCTTGGTCTAAACCTATCTGCCATTCCCTATAACCTGAACGCACTTTTAGCCCTAGTTCATCGGGAACCATGTTAAAGGCATATACGCAAATTTTAGTATCCCCCTCAGATAACGGGACGCGGGTATCTATACCACCAACAGGTGCTATAAAATGGGCGTTTTGGGTCATTTGCTGTTGCCCTCTGCCCCTTTGACCGGGTTTATTACTATGAACTGCCAAAATTTGTGTCCGGGGTGTTACGGTAAGTGTCTAGGTATGGATAACCCCTTGTCCCATAACCAGCATTCAATGTTGGCGCACCTTTATCGTGACCGATCAACAAATTGAAAATAGAATTCAAATCGTCCTGTGCTTTTGTACTGTCAAAACCCTTAGCCTCTAACCATTTTACTTTTAGGGCTTTAATCATCAGCGTTTTATCGTAAAGCGGCACATCAGTACCCGTAGTAACACCGTCTTTAAATACACCGGGTTCACTACCTGAAGCTACCCAATTTTTAGAAGAGTATTCGTAGAAAATATCTAATCCTGCGGGTACTGGCTGTGGGTAAATTGTGAATTTACCTTGCTGTAATCTAAACTTGGCGTAGATAGTATCGGTAGCAAACTGCCGACCTTCTAGGTATTGCCATTCTTGTGCTGATAGCAATTGAACGGGTACGCGATTGTTACGTTCCCAAGCGGTTTGATTAGTGATATAGAGAAAATCTTCAGGTAATGCGTATTCGCCTGAAGGGTCAATATCACTGTTAATATTTGCTTCACGAACCAAGAAATTCCAATCATGCGTAATCGCTAAATCTTCACCCGCTGAATTCATCAGGTAGATTAATTGGACAAAGTTTTCATCAGGGGTCGCAAAAGGATCAACTACGGGAACTAAGCCCACTTCAACGGCAACACGGTTTAAAATATTTGTAGCTGTGGCTGAAGTGGTAACAGGCATAATTAACCCTTAGTTTTTTTAGTCGGTTTCGCTGCTGCGGTAACAACAGATTGGCTGTCAATTTTGTCTACACGTTCCATTAAGCTAAGTAAGCTAGATTCAAGGGACGCTATCTTTTCATCTTTTTCCGCGTTAGCAGTTTCAAGCGTGGTAATTTGATTAATACGGGCTGTTTCTTCCGTATTCTCAAGCCACATTTTGCCTTTAGCTTTTAAGCCATTCATGCCCATAAACTGACTCGCGGCTGAATCACTCATACTTACTAACTGCTCAACGGTTTTAACGTTGTGGTATGACAATTCTTCTACTTGGCTACGGCTCATTAAGGGCCATTCGCTCAATGGTGTTCCTTCAAGCGGCATTTCTTGACGCTGCTTGTATGCTGCGTAATGGCGTGGAAAACGCTGTTTATCTCGATAAGTAGCAGGGCGGCAAGCCCCACCTGAACGCTGACCGGGTACTTTAATGTCCACATACTCAACGTCTTTAAAAATTGGTCTACCTTCTTTCAATGAAGCGGTTTTATCTTCACGTTGCTGCGTGAAAAACTTCACTAGTAGGTTTTCATCAAGCTTGTTTTGTGCGCTTGCTTCAAAATCGTTATGGTTAAATTCTGCTGTTTGCATACTCACTCTCACTTTTTTTGTAGTAAAAAAAACGGTCTGACCCCATGACAAGGAACCAGACCATCAAACTTTTAAGCAGCCACCCAACCTTCGTTTAAGGTTGTTAATGTTGCGTTACCAATACCCGCCACTGTTCCATCACCTGAAGCACTTGGAGTACCTACGCGAATAGAATCACCGGGCAATTGACCTTCTTGACCACCTGAAGATGGGTAGATACCGTTAGGGGTATAACCATCACCACCAATTGATTGACTAACCTGTGGTGTACGTGGTTGCTCGAATTGAGATAAAAGTGTGAACTGTTGTGGCTCACCAACTACCGCGCCACCTAAGTAATTAATACCTACGCCATGAGCATTAGAGCCAGAGACATTACAGCCACCCGCCCAATCTGCATCGGGTGTTTCTGCTGTACGGGAAATAACCGCACTGTCATTTAAAAAATAGCTAGGTTCAGCCATGATATTTCTCCAAATAAGTTAAAAGTTAAAAGGGGCTTTCGCCCCAATCATTAACTTGTGCTACTAAACACCGTTAGCGTCATAACGACCTTGGAACATACGACCACTACACGTTAAGTTACCCGCCCATGCCATGATTTGTACTTCAGCATCTTGGTTAGTTGCGTAACGTCTGTTAGGCGATAAAGGAACCATGTTGCGTTGTGCGTGTGGACGATAATGTAGGTATTTAGAGTTCAAGAAGAACGCTGTACCAGCGGGTGCGCCACTGCCTAAGTTACCGTTGTAAATACCACCATCTAGGTAAACATCAGCATCCATGTACTTAACTGACATAAAGCCAGCATCAGCACTATTGGTGTTAGTGAAGCGTTGTTGTGCTTGAAGTGAAGCAATGTAGGTTTGCCATACTGAAGCATCAGTCATGATGCAATCTGGACGGTCTTGACCACGTACTAGTTGCGCCCATAAACCATTCCAAAAACCTTGGATTAGTAATGGATCTAAACCTTCTGCTGCGGTTTGGTCACTTACTGCGTTTTGCCAGAAAGTGTAGGTAGCACCATCAATGCCACCGTAAGGGGCTGCTGTCGGGTCTACTGGTACAGCGGCTTCTAAACCATCGATTTCTTTGCCGCCTGAACCAGTTCCATCTGAGTAAAGACCGCCAGTGATTAAGTTAGCCATAGTAGACTCGGCAACAGATAAACGAGATTCCATCAAGTCGATCATTTGCTCACGACCTGAATTTTGAAGCTGTTCTAAACCTGAAATTACAACAGGCACAGCGGCTTGTTTAATGTCAAATTCTGCGGCTGAGATAACATCACTTACGCCAACTGGGAGTAAATCGTACCCAGAATAGTACCCAGCGTTTGTGTTTTCAGCGAAGGAAAGCTCTTGAAGGATTCGCGTACCACCTGAGAAGGTTTTAATGTTGCCCTTTTTGGACATTTTCATTAATAACGCGTTGTTGTTTGTTACGTTGTCTGCGATTTTTTTAGTTCTTGACTCTATGGTGGTAGCCATGATGTCAGAATATGCTGGATTTGCAAAAGCCATGATAGTTCCTTATAATACAAATTAAAGTTTTTAGCCTTAACCTGTCTTTAAGAAACTGGGGCTTTTGTCGTAGCCTGTTGCTATGAAACTGGGGTTTTCGCTTGGTTTGCTATTTAAAATAGCGGTTAAATGAACTATAGCAACTGGTTAAAAAATGTACAACTAATACTGAGGCATCAAAATATGAAGATTTGTAAGCATTGTAAAAAAAGTAAAGAAATAACCGAATATGGAAAGAACAAACAAAACAAAGGTGGTCACGAAGTAATGTGTAAGCCTTGTAAAGCCAAAGTTAGTATGAAATACCGCGATAAAAAACAGTTAGATAATATGAAAAAATGGCGTGAAGATAACAAGGAAGAAGTTCAGCGAAAAAAACGGGAATATTACTTAGAAAACAAAGAGCATATTAAGGCTAAAGCTGCGAAGCATAGAAAAGACAATCCTGAAATGGTTAACTGAAGTAGACAAAATGGTAATGGGTGATATTTATATCAAGGCACAAGCTATCGCTACAGAAACAGGGGTACTACATGACGTTGACCACATCATACCATTACAAGGTAAGTTAGTAAGCGGCTTACATGTACCTACTAACCTACAGATTTTAACAGCTTCAGAAAACAGAACTAAATATAATGAGTTTGAGGTTTAATTCCCCATTGAATCGTCCCACGCTTGCTCTATAGCGCCCTGTAAAGTATTAGGCTCTGCGGGTGCTTGGTTGCCAGATTGGTTACCACGGATAGAACTTGCCGCATATCGCTTATTCTGGTTCGTTTGCTGCGCCCCTTTGATTTTTTCATCATTAGCACGTTGGGCTAATACTGCCGATATATCAGGATTGATAGCACAAGCCTTGTCATAAGCTTGTTGTAGTGACATTTCTTGACCACGCTTAGCCGCCATATCCAACAAATCAGCCATATCATTTCTCACATCACCGATAAATTCAGCGGTCTGCTCAAACGTCCCTACTTCAGTTTGGGCGTTTTGCTGTACTTGCTGTTGTGAAGATTGTTGGTTTTGCTGAACACTAGACATAAACTGCTGCATAGGGGCTAATTTCTGCTCTAGCATTTTCTCAAGTTGACTTTGTTCAGTACTAACTTGCGGTTGACCAGATAAAGCATTATCTAATGCCTGTATATCTATACCGTAATGTTGCACCATGCTTGCCAATTTTTCGGCTTTTTGTTGGGGAGTACCCAATTGTAAGGTAGTTGCTGTTTCCATTAATCCCTGAACAGCTTGAATAGGGTCATTTGTGCCATGAGCCGACATTACCGCTTGGAAAGGTTGAAGGGTTTGGTTCATCCGATCCCCAAACTTGCGGCTTTCCGCACCCTCATTAAGAAAGGTAGTCATTTCAGTTTCACGTTTATTAATCTGTGCTTGGACATTAGCGGGTAATTTGCCAAAGTCTTCACGTAATTTAGGTGACCAACTTTGCGGGGCTTTTACTCCGCTTTCGTCTGGTTTGTCGGTGGGGCTATCTTCTGCGGCTGCTCCGGGTGGAGTATTGCCATTCTCAGGCTTTTGCGCTTCTTCTTTTTCGAGCGTTGGTGTTTCTTCGACATTTTCATCCTCACTTGGCTGTTCGTCATTGTCCTCAACTTCGGACATAGCGGCTTCCATATCCTCGCGTAATGATGTTTCTACAACTTCATCTTCTTGTTCAATTTCTACTTGCTGGTTCATACACTACACTCCGTAATTATTAAGGGTTTGGTCTATCAGTTCTTTACGCTCTTGTTTGGCGACTTGAGTTTGTCCAGTTGCTTCGGCCTTCATTTCCTTGCCACGTTTTTCAAAGTGACCCGCTTCATAATCACCAATATTCGTTACACCATGTTTTTCATTGTGGGTTCGTAACGCAGCACGACCACTAATGACTGTTCCATCAATAGGAGAAACAAAGGCTTCAATATCACTACCCAAACCTTTAGCCATTGTTCGCCTTGGGGCTTTACCATGTTTTTGTTCCCACTCCCCCAGGGTAATAAAATCCCCTGTGTCAGGGTCACGCTTAAACGTTGTCATTTTTAGCCACTGGTTTAGGTTGTGCTTTGATTAGCTGTTTAGCCGCTTGAGTCTCACACTTCTTAATTTCTTTAGCTTTAGCGACCTCAATATTGGCTAACTCTTGTGCTACCCGAACATCAATTTCCTTCATGGCGCGGTATTCAGCTATTTTGACTTCGGCTGACTGCTCGTTTTTCTGTACTTCAAGCTGTGTTTTAAGCTGGTCTTTGTCAGCTTCGGCTTGTGTACCAGTGACAGATTGACGGGTATTGCTTTGGGACTTGGCTTCTTCAGCTTCAACGTCCACTTGCCCTTTGGTGGTGATTTCTTGTATAGCCAATTCTGTTTCAAGTGATATTTTTTGGGTATCAAGTTGGTTTTGTACTTGGGCCGTTTCAATATCTGCCGCTTTGTCGTGGTCACGTACCTGCATATCCGACTGACCTTTAGCCTGTATTTTTTGCATTTCGCCTTGAAGCTTGGCTTGTTCTTTAGCGACTTCAGGGTCAGGCTGTGGATTTTCTTGCTTGTCTTTTTCAGCTTGAACACTGGCTTCGATAGCTTTGTCCATGACACCTTCAATTTCCTGTGCGCCTTTAAAACCAGCTAATCCCCACTTGAGTAATTCAAGTAAGAAGGGTTTTGCTGCCGGGTCACTTTCCATTAACGGGCTGGCTGACTGCATAAACATACTAAGGGCGTTAATATAATCGGTTCGTTCAGCTTTAAGCTGTGCGTAATCAACCATAGCCACGGATTCAGGACGTATAGCAATTCTAAGCCTTGCTTGTGCCGGGTCTTTTATTAGTTTGATAGCTTCGGGCAACAAATCAGCGTCATAGCTGTGCTGCATATTGGACTGTTTAGCGATGGTTTCAGGGTTAAAGTGACGAGCGATTACTTCAGCTTTTAATTGAAGCAAGTCACTGGCAAATTGAGCGAATTCATCTTGTAGTGCTTGAATGCGAATTGACCCGAACTTGGCTTTCATTTGAGTTTGACCCGTACCTTCATACTGGTTGTTTACTCCACCACTCATTACATCAGCCATGCCAGAAACTTGCTGAAGCAGGGAGATAGTTTCATCACGTACTGAACGTAATTTATCTAACGCGCCAACAATTTCGCCAATCGGAACCCAATCAACTTGCCCTTGAATACCACCTTTTTCGGCAAATAATGCCCAATTGTCCACGGGGATTAATTCATTCTCCACCCCTTCATTGAACATACGCTTAATACCATCTGCTGCCGCATCATAAACACCTACCGCTTTCACAGCTTCGGTCAAAATACTAATACGGGTCTGAAGCGTATCAATCTCGTTATACAAATCTTCACTAAGGGTAAAGTCGGGTGTTGGTATATACAGCGTACTTGTGGGATTGGCTAAAAAAAATGGGGGGCATGGGAAGAACTCACGTAATTTCAGCGGGTCTTTTTTGGTGTCAAGAATACGCTTATAGCCTTGGTTGAACCATACGACTTCACGCTTTTCCTTGTCCCACACTTCCCATATTTCAGCTTTCATCCATGAGCTTTGTTTATCATCTTCAGCACTTTGCCCTTCGGACTCTTTGGAATGCTGCTTTTTAAGTTCAACACCTTCAGCGGCTTTATCGCCAAAACGTTCACGGACTTGCTCTTTAGTCAGGTAACTACGAAAGGCTACCCATCGTACTTCAGTCCAGTTTCTCGCCCATGACCATAGAACATCGTTCCAGTAGTAATAATCAATAGGGGCTTTTTCACTGATAAGCTGGTCACCTTCAGTTTCAACCTCATAACGAACCCGCGAACAGCCAAGCCCTGAAGTAAGCCTATCCAGTAAGGTAGAACGTAGTACCACATCGTACTCTTTTCCATTTTCGGCAATGTCACAATTGAGTAAGCGTTCCATCGTTTCCGAAGCAACACGACCGACATCATCATTTGAGTCAGCATAGCGTCTTGATACATCAACAGTCGGGATATTGCCGTAAAGCATAGAGTTTAACGTGGTGACATTGGAATGGAATAAATTGAGTTTGAACCCTGCTGAAGCTTTATTTTTATCGCCTTGGTTACCGCGTGAGTCGAGATAACGGGAAACAATTTTATCCCCCTTCTTCTTCCAACTACCTAGCGTTTTTTCACTGGCTTTTAGTTCAGCGTCCCATAGGTTGTGTTGACCAACAGGGGTATTTTTGAAGTCTTTACGTTCCTGAAGGGACGTACTATCACCCGCATTTAAACTCTGCATTATGCTGCTCCACCTACTGAGCCGCCAATAGTGCCGCCCGTACTTTGTTTAGGTTTGCGTAGAGCTTGGGCTTGTGCCTTTTGCTTGTTCGCGTTATGTGTATTAACTCTTTGACCACGACTATTAACGGGCATAAATCACCTATAAGCTTGGGGAATCATCGGCATCACCGAGTAAGATGTAATGGACTTGGGCGTAATAAAGTAAGGCGGCATTAGGTGGTGTTTTATCGACCACCTGAAAAGAAATATTTCTAATGGCAGGACGATTTAAAATAACGTCAGTATTTATAAAGACTAACCAGACGTTTATCTGGTCTTGGAGTTCGTCAAAATCTACCGTACTGGTGAAGTGTTTCACCAATTCGAGTATTTCGCTTGAACCTTGTGACGGGAAAACCACGCCACCGTAAGGAAGAAATTTAGCCATTTTGGTCACTTTTTAACCGTTTATTGTACAAATAATAACCGTTTTTTGAATAAAAGCCAGTTAAATGCGTTTGCTTGAGTACCTACCTTTGTGTGATTTTTCATTGGAAGCGAACAAATCATCAAGCGATTCAGTCAAAACCAGCTTCCCACCAGATAAGCCAATGACAGTTTTTTTCGGGTTAACGGTTTTCTCTTCACTCTTAGGGGCTGATATTTTGATTAGTTCGGCTGCGGGTAATCCCATTGCGTCTATTTGATCGTCATGGCGAACCACTGGAAAACGTGATAATTCATAAAGTAGGTCAGTGTTCCACGGAGCTTGAACAATGGTAATTCGGTCTTGAAGGAAATAGCTTCTTAGCGGTGCGGCTCTTGTTTCTTTGTCACGGTTACGGGTAGGAACAAGTTTAAGGGGTACAGCGACACCTTGTTTTTTTGACTCTTCCCACACTAACCTGGCATAAACTTTTGACGCGTTATCATCGTCCATCAATACAGACGTAGGATTATATTTCTTACACCAGTGAACCAAGTCCCTTGCGGTTTTATCCACACTGTCTTGGTTACGGTATAAATCGGCTAAACATAAGTTCTTTTCTTCAGTAACACCCATCACAGCAAATACGGTGTAATCACTTTTGTCTGAAATAGTAAGGGCAATATCAACACCGATAATGAAGCGAAGTAGTTTAGGTGGTTCAGGTACTAACTTGATATATTCAGGGGGTAACCATTCACCAGTAGAAGTAAGTGGTGATTGCTGGTAAAGACAAATCCAAATAGCAGGGTCACGTTTAGCATCACTCAGCATTTTAGGCGTGAACCATTCGGGCCATAGTGGTTCACCAATAGAACGACCTAGTGGATCGTCTTTCGTATCACACTCCATAGGAATACGAATATACTTCCAATCTTCCTTACCCTCTTCGGTTAACTCAATTACTCGCCCAATCGGGTCAAGTGCTGACCACCTTGTCGCTACAATCAATTCTCGACCGTGGGGCTTTAAACGTGATCGGGCATCAGATAGTAACCAGTTCCATATCTTATCCAGTTGGGTAATAGAGTTCGCTTGTTCAAAGCCTTTGACTAAATCATCCATGATAATCCAATCGGCACGTAACCCGGTGATAGTTGAACCAGCACCAGCCGCATAGATTACCCCACCTTCCATAGTGTTCATCGACCCTAAACTTTGTGCGTCAGGTTGTAGTGACGTTTCAGCCAACTTCTGCCACTGCGGGGAACGCATGATGGTTCTACGTCTACGGGCGAAATCTTCGGCTAATGACTCACTATTCGATATACACAGAATATTGAGCGTGGGGAACTTCATCATCAGGTAAGTGGGTAAAATCACTGATATGTAAGTTGACTTGGCTGAACCAGGGGGGAGCGAAAAGGCTTCTTTCTCACATTCACCATTAATCATTCGATGTAAATCATCAATAACTATTTTGTGGTGGGCAGCGGGTTTGAATTTTAGGTCAAGTAGCCCTGTAGACTCCATGTAATCTATGTAGTCATAGATGTTACTTTGGGCTTTTCTGCGTTTAAGTAGTTCTTCTGTAGCTAATCTTAAATCCATATTGATTACTTTTTATACAGCAATTGTACAAATAGTAACCTATTATTTCTTTTAGGCAAAAAAAAACCCCTACCGAAATAGAGGTTCTCTAAAAATATGTCCGAACATTTTTATTTTTTGGTTGATCCTACTGTCTAAATAGGTAACCATGTGGTCAGTTAATTAGGAGTTCTCAAGCACCTAGTTAACCTAGAACAATTTGTAATCGCAGTACGAAATTGCATCCTGAAATGAATTATAATCATTCTCCTGCAAATTCCAAGTGTTTAGACAAAGTAATTGTCTAAATAAACAGTCTATTTACAATATTGTATAATTTTCACCCTAAAGCTGTATGAAAGCACAGTGCCTTACAAGGATTTTGTAAGATTATGTCCGATATAACAATAATTTCTCATAAGAGAACGAACAACTTTACCATTGTCCCGAACCATATCATCAATGCTGACTACCTGAAGCTAGAAGACAAAGCTTTTTTAATATGGGTACTCTCTCGACCCGATGATTGGAAGTTAAACACGCTATCCCTCGCTAAAATTCATGGTGTATGTAAAGACAAGATTACCACCATCAGCAAGCGGCTACAAAAGCACGATCATTTAATCATAAAAAAGGGCAGTTTTGGCACAGCCCAATGGCTTGTTTTTGAAAATGTTCAAGATTGTTCAAACTTCAGAAAAAAACAAAAAAACACGCCTGTAGACCCTATTGACAAGCCTTATCCTGAAAAACAGGATAAGCTTCATCCTGAAATCCATGATCCTGAAAAACAGGACGCATTACTAAGAACTGATCCTTTACCAAGAACTGATCAACAAAAACCTTGTTCACAAAAGCGTGAACCAAAACCAATTACTGACGCTGAAATTTTATTTCCCATGCTAAAATCAGCGTGGCCCAATAACAATAATATGAAACGCGCTCTAAGCCCATTTAAGGCACTAATCCATAATAAACCATCCACTGAGTCGTTTGCGCTAGTTGAACACCTTAAATGGGACATAGAGGAACGCATACGGCTAAATCAGTACGGTTTTAATAAGATGATGTTGTCTACTTACCTAAATGGTGAGCGTTGGTTAGATGATATGCCCGTTCCTGACGTTGATGAAAAACAACAAGCAAAGGATCGTGGTGACGAGGCTAGTGCCGCAAAGGGTAGAGAATTATTTGGACGATAGGGGTTACCATGGAAGACAGTCAGTTAAGACAGTTGAAATACATTGTTGAAAGTAACGTACCTTGGAAGCCGGGTAAGTGCGTTGTTCCACCTTGGGAAAAAGGGCTTATCCCTAAACACACTGTTGATTACATCGTAGAGATTACAACCATAGCACTTGAAGACGAATGACCATACCAATGACCCAAGATGAATTCTTGGCAAGGTGTAAGAAGTTGTGGAATGATAAGTTTGACTACTCGCTGGTGGAGTATACGGGGCTGTTAAACAAAATTACCATCATATGCCCCAAGCATGGCAAGTATCGCCAAAAAGCTGCGGGGCATTTAGATGGTAAGGATTGCCAAAAGTGTGCGCGGGTAAAAAGTAATAGGTTTTTTTTCTTAAACAAGCGAAAGAAAGACTTAGATTAATGGCCCTTTTAACTCTATATCCCTTTTGATATTATCTTTTAGGGCATTGTAGATAATGAGAATTTCTTCATCGTTACAGTAAATTGACGTATCAACACCCGTGTCGACAAATGACTGATACATAGCTTTAGCCATACTAGCTTTAGCCTTGCCCGTATTTTGGGCTATCTTGTTGCGTTCACGCTCTAGTTCATTGAGTAACGCTGTACCTTCCTTGAACAAATCTTTTAGTCGTTCAAAGCCAAGTGAAACAAACTGTTTTCTAATTTCATCCTTGTAGTATTTCTTGTTGGATAAAAGACTTTTTCTATCAACCACTTTTGCCAACGTGTAAGGCTTACGGGTCGGGCCAGTTTCGATACAGCTAAGTAAATGAGCCTTTTTCACCGGGATATATTTTAAACCGAATTCCTTCGCTCTATCTTGCGCCCATAATTCGACAGTATCATAAGCTATGTCAGGGTCAGTAATATGGAGTCCACATTGCTTACTGCGACACTTACCTTCAGGATTATAATACGCAGCCTCAAAACAGCCTTTTGGTTGCTTCACTGACTTATGGACTACCCGTAGTGTTATTTCTCCTTTGTTCATAATTCAACAGCCTTTAATTTTTTGATGCCATGAGCAATAATTGGATTTTGTGCGTTCCACTGCCATTCAAATTTTGGTAAGGCATGAACACTTTTCTTCGTCATTGATTTTTCAACTACCCACAAGAACGTTTGAATATGATCCCACGGCATGACACGTATTTTTAATTCTCTGGCGCGTCTTGCTCGTTCACACGCATGATAAATTGGTGACTGTTCACGTAAATCATCCATCGGAATACCCGACTCGTAGCTTTTGAATATTGAGTAAATTAATTCTTCGTCAAAATCCTTCAGCAAGTAGTAAAGCGATAAGGCAATACCCAACGGTATTACTCTGCCTACTTTGGTGTATTTGAACTTAGTGAAAAACTCAGCCGCCACTTCGGAAAATTTTGGCAATGAGTCATAGAACTGGATTAGCTCTGACGTTGAATTTCTTCTAGCACCACTAACGGCTGAATAGTGACGTTCTTCATGTGAACAATGGTACAAAGTCATTAGGCACGTTAACGCCCCATTGACATACATTTGATTAGGTACTGCTTTACCGTTAATCATCATAGCATCGGTAAGGCTTCGTTTTATACCATCATCAATACAAGCCATTGATTCTTCAGGGATTCCATAGAATATTAACATTTCTACGGGCTTACCAAACTCGACTATGGCTTCTAATCTATGCTGTCCATTTATGAGTTTTTGGGAGTCGGATATTTTTATTCCTTCACCAGTGTTAGTTCTCCACAAGCCTTTTTCCATTTGTCTTTTGTACGACTGTACGACTTGAGGTTTTATTTTGCGGTTTTTTTCGTGGTTCGTTGCGAGTATTTCTTTAGCCATTTTGGGAGTAATGACAACTGACTTTATTTGTAAGCTGGTATCTGTGCTTTCAAAGTTTAAATTTAGTGCTTCCATTTGATGCCTCGTAGTTAGGTTACCCACCACACAAGGAATGTTAAACGCATCACCGTTGTTAGTTAAAAACCATTCCTTATGCGGTGGAATTGTAGACTATAGTATTTTTATACAGTAGTCTATCGCAAACTTTAATGAGGCATAACAAATGACTAAATCAGAATTGATAGAAAAAATAACAATGAGTTTCGGAAGACTGACGCACCCACAAGTTGAAGTCGTTGTGAATAGCATACTAGAACAAATGAGCGTTTCTTTAGCGAATGGTCAACGAATAGAAATAAGGCTGTTTGGAAGCTTTAATTTAAAAGAGCAAAAGGCAAGAACGGTTCGTAATCCAATGACGGGCGAAATACTAGAAAATGAAGCTTATACGAAAGTCCACTTTAAACCGGGTAAAGGACTTAAAGATAGAGTTAACGTAAGTTCATAACTTCATAATTTCATAAGTGCGTAAGTTCATAACTTCGTACTTATGAAAGTTCTTTAATACCTTCAGGAGTAATAACAATAGAGCGAGCTACTTTCCCTTTTTTGGTTACGTAGCCTTTCTCCACCAGATGATTAACTCGACCTTGGATAGCATTACAGGCAACATTATTAGCTAACGCAATCTCTTGAATTGAAGGTGGGTAGCCATTCGCCAATTGATAATCGTGAATGAAGGTTAATGTTTCTAGTTGAATATCTGTTGCTGCTTCCATGATTTGCTCTATTTGCTTGTTTTTTATACAGTGCCATATTATGTCAGGTCGGGCAAATCCTTTCTTATTTCTTTTGCGATATATTCCAAAGCATCGGGTAACCCTTCCATAGCTGCCATGCTTGCTTGGACACTAAAGCCGGGGCCACTATCACCATCCAGCACTAACAACACACCTTGCGAAGCTTTTGAATTACCTAACGCTAGTGTTAATGCGAAATCATATTTACCTTCACCTACTGCCATTAATGGAGTTTCCCGCGAGATAATATTTGTTTACGGATTTGTAGTAGCTGACTAGCCGATTCAGGGTGAATATCATCCCATACCGATTCAGGCATTGGCTCCAATATTAAATCATCACCAAACTGTAAGAACGCGGCACACTCAATACAAACCGATATATCCCCTTTGTCGGGCATTGCTTCAACATCAGAACAATGCGTAGCACCATCCATTTCATACCCACATTCAGGGCAACTGCTCTTTCTGATTTTTGGCATTAGTAATCCATTTCCTGTTTTTCAAGGTGAGACTTAATACCATTCATTCGTTCCATCATGGTAAGTTTTTTAGGGGGAGTTTTTTGTACTTTTAAAGATGGTGGGGAAATACCATTTGATAGGTCAACTGCGATAGCTGCGTCACGTAATAATTGGGCTAGGTCTTCTGGTTCTCTAAAGTGTTCAAAGTCTAATTTAAGAGTCTCGTTTATATAAAGTGAGTAATCAGAATTAGGTTTTAGCTTTTTACATTTGCTACTGTGTTTTACAATTGAAATCATCATCCATGCCCATTTTTTTATTGTTAATCTAAACTATCAGCTTTCATTGATTTTGCCAAGCTAGGCATCTTCATAATCATTATTTCTTGCTCTAGTTCATGATTTTCTATGATTAAGTTAGTAATTTGGGTCATTCTACGGGCATTTTCTTTCATCCAAAACATAATGATCGAATAGTAGAGGGCAGATAGCCCAAATATACCAAAGCTGACCGAATGGTTAACTAATGACCAATCACCCTCTTTGTACAGGTCGTAGATGCTATACCCGCTGAAGATAGTCATAGCCACGAACAGCACGAATATATACTTCATGCCTTTCATCATATCTAACTCAAAGAGCCATTTACTTAGTTTGTTCATCGCCCAAATTCCCTTTGATGAGTCTCACGCATCGCTGCTCTAACTCGTCACGATCCATTAATATCGAATCAACATAGTCAATTAAATCACGTTCCTTGTCTGTTCTAATGTCATAGCCTTGCTGAGAACGCCACAATTTAAAAGAAGAAAGACCAGGGGTGAGTTTTTTCCAGTGCCTATCGGGTAATATTGACTTTTCTTCGCCACAATCTTCACACGTACCTAAACAGGCAGTATGCGCCCCTTCATCACAGCCAAAGTAGTTATTTTTTATTCTACAATCAAAGCATAGTTTCATTTTTTACCTTTCAAATAAATATTCAATTATTCCCAAGAAGAAAAAACCCATAACAGCCATAGACCCACACGCTCCTGATATGTCTTGTTTATCCATGAACGCACCAACAATAGAGGATATAACTAGAATGAGTATTGTTGCCGCTAGTAGTAGTTTAGTCATTATCTTTTGCCCACTCAATCGCCTGTTGATGTAAATGTAAAGCTTGTCGGTGAGTAGAACACTTATGCGTCCAAACTTCATTACCCTCTTTAAATATCATCGTTTCAAACAAGATAGGAAGACTACCAACAAATTGATGATCGAGTCCAAGAAATACAGTAGACACCCAATACGGCCCAACTGTTTTTTGACGAATACGCTTCTTTCTGTCGTTAAGTGCCTTACCCGATAGGGTAAAGAATTTTTTTGGGTCTGTAAGCACAGTACAACCAAACGGAACGGGCTTCCTATGCTTCAAGTAATACCAATCACTCATTATCAATAGACCTTTTAGGTTTATTGGCTTCTTCACGTTTTAGTATCTGTTTAAGTAACGTAACACTAATAACAGGGAAGCCCATACCCCACGCTTTTTTACATTCTTCAGAGGTCTTGATAACTTGCTCCCACACTTCGGGAGGTATTGAAATTTTACTCATTAGTTAATATCTTTAACCAGACGACCTAGTGCTGACATTAATTTACTTGCCGGGTCATTATCAGCAGTATCTAACATAACTATGCCTTGTTCAGAATATTCACACTTTAGGGTATATTGGGCTTCTACTCCTAATTCAGGGTATTCTTCGTGAACTGCGTCCCAAAGAGCTTTATGTGCGGCTTTTAGCTGGTCTTTTAATTTCAGAGTTAATTCTTTATCCGCTTTAACCATTTCAACGATTTTATTATTTACTTGAAACGGCATTGCCTTTAATACGTTCATTTTATTCCCTTAATTAAGTTGAGTGAATTACCCCACCTAAACGTTGCCAGTGAATCACTAAAGGTTAAAAAAACCGCCTAAGTGGGGTGAGTCGCTGTTGATACTACCAGTTATCAGGATTAATACAATCGGCTTCACCAAAACAACAAGGGCCACATAACCCTAAATCATCCACCGTAGGCAATTGACCACAGTTTTCACACGCGTCATTGTAGTTAGGCACAAAGCGTTGGTCTTTATCTGCTGCTTCTTCAGGTGTCATAACTATCCCTTTCAGCTTTTAATAGTTCGTGGCAGTTTAATTCATTGTCACCATATACCAAATGACAGTCACCATTATCACAGGCAGGTAAATCCTTTTCAATTTCACTGATAACCGATTTTAATTCACCGATTAACTGTAATTTGTCAGCACAAACCGTATTCCTTACGCTATCAATCAAAGCCTTGTGTAGTGGCACTCTCTTTATAATATCATCATCAAAATCATTTTCTGATAAACGGGCGATAACGTCTAGGCGGTCTATAGCAACCTCACCTTCACCCTCAAAAACACCTTTTATCGTATCAAACAAAGAATCACGGTAAACCTCACATATATCTGTGCTGTCAATGTTAAATGAATCCATAATCGCTTTCTTGATTAATGCGTCCATTCTTTCATCAAAGTTATCATCATTAAAAAACCAATCTTCTTTAGGCATTTTGTAAAATTTCCCTTTTTTTTGAAGTGCCCATTTTTAAAGGGCTTATCGTACTTTTCTTGCTAACATTAAAATCAATTCTTTCATGGTCGGTTTTTCTTTGTTTAGCTCTGGGTTGTGATAAGAGATATTAAACGCTTCAATCATCAGCATATTATCTTGAGATACTTCAAACCAAGACACTGAATCAAACTCTTTACCATCACTCACATGCGTAGCTAAACGGGCGCATAAATAAGCTGTCTGACCTACATAAACAACACAATCACCTTGTAGTAAAAAATATACACAATTGAACTTAGTGAACGGAATAGAAAATGATTTATTATCCTGTGGTGTTAAATCAATGGTGGAGTTGTACTGAAGATAACTTGTTTCAAGCGAATCAATCGACTCTTGGGTGAATTCATCACCAAATATCTTACCAATACAGTTCCAATTATCCAAAATAGTGTCTTTTAGCTCTTTTATCAATCTCATTGATATTCCTACGTTTATTTTTACTAAAGTTAACTTCTCTCACTACTGTTATATACGCTTTGTTTGTTAAATAGTCACATGTAAACCTAGCATGGTTAAGTACCTGTGTAAACAAACAGTAGAATAGTTATTTTTGTAGAATTTTTGGGGAGTGTTAGTACCTGTACAAGTTATCCATTTTAAAATCCGACTGGGGGCCATTCGTTTTTCCAAGAATCACTGAAAATAGCTGAACCCCCGTTTTTAAAGGCTTGTAGCGATGTTTTACTAGGTTGAAGTTCATTGAATGTACTTGTATGAACCTTGAAAGCCCCGTATTTACTGGCTTTCCTTGAATTCTCCTTCAATGATACCGCTTTTATCATCTAACTTAGTAATGATTCGCTCCAGTTCGGCTGTGTCTAGTGTGGCAGGGTCAACACTG
>PJEL010001067.1_pt1 | contig 29244 bp, 34 predicted proteins | sample 1853271 | NCBI WGS metagenome assembly PJEL01 (sample SAMN08108733, study PRJNA415343) | Invertebrate metagenome, whole genome shotgun sequencing project. | host: Globobulimina | place: Sweden: Gullmar Fjord | collected 2015-08 | reverse complement strand
TAAACAAAATGTTGGTGCCCGAACCCGGAATCGAACCAGGGACACGAGGATTTTCAATCCTCTGCTCTACCGACTGAGCTATTCGGGCAACTAAACTAAGTGTTAGTCATCTACTCTAAACGAAAGTATTAATCAGGTTGTTTATGACCCGTCTCGTTTGGAGTGCGCGTATCTTATAGCGATGTAATTTTTCCTGCAAGTGCTTTTTTGTAATCCAGCAACTGTTCGGTTAGTTAGTGTTCAAACTCGAGTCGATACCCAGATAATGGCTGCTTTATTCGTCTGCTAAGCCCCTGTTTGGGCTGAAAATGACTCACCTTACTGTAATAACACTTCATTATTAATCGATATAAATAATGCCTGTAGTGTTACAAAATCATCAATGTTCTAAAAAATAGAACTTACAAGCCAATTTTTCGATATTTTAGAGTTTAAAAATAGAACGTATGATGAAGTGAATGATTTATCAATGAGGTTGGTTATGTTTCGCAACACAGCAAATTCCTATGGAAAGATCGCAATATTAATCCATTGGGTTTCAGCATTGGCAGTGATAGGGCTTTTTGTGGTGGGTTTTTGGATGGTCGATCTGACTTATTACAGCTCCTGGTATAAAACCGCACCTCATCTACATAAGAGTTTTGGTGTCATGCTGCTTATGCTTACGCTCTTGAGGTTAATTTGGCGTCAGGTTAATCCTAAACCCGCAGCCGATCCGAATCATAAAGCATGGGAGAAGAGGGCGGGTAAGTTGGCACACTCAGCCATTTATCTGCTGTTATTGCTCATCATGTTTAGTGGTTACCTTATTTCGACTGCCGATAGCCGTGGCATTTGGGTATTTGGATGGTTTGAACTGCCAGGATTTGGTGCATTTATCGATGACCAGGCCGATATCGCCGGCTTAGTTCATCAGTACGCTGCCTATAGTCTGGTGGGTTTGGCACTGATACACGCTCTTGGGGCGTTAAAGCACCACTTTATCGATAAAGATTCAACGCTACTTAGAATGGTGAAAGTCGAGAGAGGTTAGAGACTCAATGGTTTCGACCTTAGCTTAGTTAGATAAAAGTTAAAGATAGTGAAAATTAAATATATTAATTGAAGGATAGATACAATGAAAAAAGGTTTATTAGCAACAGCATTAACAGCTTCTCTGTTACTGAGTGGCTCGGCAGCGGCAGCGGATTATGCGATTGATACTGAAGGTGCCCACGCTTCAATTCAGTTTAAGGTAAGTCATTTAGGCTACAGCTTTGTCGCAGGTCGCTTTAATGATTTTAAGGGTGACTTCAGTTTTGATGCCGATAAGATATCAGACGCTAAGGTCAATGTTACTATTAATACCAGCAGCGTTGATTCCAACCATGCTGAGCGTGATAAGCATCTTCGTAGTCCTGACTTTTTAAATACAGGAAAATTTCCTCAAGCGACATTTACCTCTACTTCGGTTGTTGACCAGGGTAATGGTGCATTCGTGCTTAATGGAGACTTCACTCTTAATGGAGTCACTAAGGCGATAGCGATAAAGGCAAATTCTATTGGTGAGGGTCAAGACCCTTGGGGGGGATATCGTGCCGGTTTCACCGGAAGCACTGAATTTGCGTTAAAAGATTATGATATCAAGATGGATCTAGGGCCTGCTTCTTCTCATGTCACCTTAGACTTGGTAGTTGAAGGAATTAAGAAATAAGTTTCCATACTTTGTCACCAGTCTTATCTCCAGTTTCCCCTAATAAAAAAGCGCCAATTGGCGCTTTTTTGTGTCAGGAACACTTATGTGAATTTCCCATGGGTCAAAGATGCTCCCGGCATCTAAATGACATTTCCTCCCTCCTTGGAGGTCATGGATAGAAATTAACTTTGTGTCTGGACTTTCTATTAGTTACTCATCATCTTTTTGAGGGACGTAGCCTTCGATCTCTACCTCTTTTCCTTCAAAGAGGAAGTTGATCATCTGCTCTTCAAGAAACTTTCTATCATCCACATTCATCATGTTGAGTTTCTTCTCATTGATAAGCATGGTCTGCTTCGATTGCCAAAGAGCCCAGGCTTCTTTGCTGACGTTATCGAAAATGCGCTTACCCAGCTCACCCGGATAAAGTTGAAACCCGAGGCCTTCAGATTCTTTTTTCAGATAGACGCAGTTAACAGTGCGAGCCATGATTACTCCTTAATTAATACAGAACCTAAGCTGGCTAAAATTCGCTCTGTTGCAGCGGCTAAACCAACTTTAGGGGGATTGGGTAAGTTATACCAGAGTGACGGCTTATCTTCCATGATCTGGTTATCTCTCCAGCCGTCGACATGAATATAAATTGGAGTGATATCCAGATGAAAATGGCTGAAAGTATGCCTAAAGCCTGGTAAGTCTTCCATTTCAGCGGAGTCTAACCCATTTTCGACCAGATAAAGCTCTAATTCCTGGCGGCTTGGAAACTCAGGGAAGCACCATAAACCTCCCCATATCCCCGCAGGGGGACGTTTCTCTAGCAGAGTGTCACCACTTTTTGATAAGACCAACATGAAGGCAGTTCTTTCAGGCGAAATTTTCTTAGGTTTTTTACCCGGATATTCGGTTTGTCTTCCAGATAATTGAGCCTGACAATCTATTGCTACCGGGCACTGGGAACAAGCGGGTTTAGAACGAGAGCAGATCGAGGCGCCAATATCCATCATGGCCTGGTTATATTTCTGAACATTTCGTTGTGGAGTTAATCTGTCGGTTAACTCCCAGAGCCGGTTTTCGACTGTTTTCTTTCCAGGCCAACCTTCGATAGCGCCGTGACGGGCTAGTACGCGTTTTACGTTGCCATCGAGTATCGGATGATGCTGCGCCAATGAGAGTGAGAGTACCGCTCCGGCAGTCGAGCGACCAATGCCGGGAAGCGCCAGCACCTGTTCAAAGTCGGTTGGGAAGCTACCGGCGTGTTCATCGCGGATCGTCTGAGCCGACTTATGCAGATTTCGGGCGCGAGCGTAATAGCCAAGCCCGGTCCAGTGGTGCAGTACTTCATCTTGTGGTGCATCTGCAAGTGATTGAATGTCCGGAAAACGTTCCATAAACTTCAGATAGTAAGGGATCACCGTGCTAACTTGGGTTTGTTGCAGCATGATCTCCGATACCCATACTTTGTAAGGTGTCTTGTCTATCTGCCAAGGCAGGTGTTTGCGGCCAAATTTATCGTACCAGTCGACGATGCGGCTAGAGAAAGATCTGTTGCTGGAAGAGTTGGAGTTGTTTGACGGCATATTAGGAACATTTAAACTTGTCATCATTATATGACGCGAAGTCTATCTATCATGGCTAATAGAGACAAGCTATGTTTTTAACTGTAACGGCGAAATAGGGGCGTGCCGTTCGCACTGTTTGTGAAACTTGGTATACTTTGGTCACTTATTTACGAACAGTTAAGTATATTGGGCTTGCACTGATTGATGATCTTTGGATAATGCCCTAGTTTTCTATTAACCATGCCAAGATCGAGGGCGATAATGAGCGACGTGACAACTGCGGAGTTTAATGAAGAAGGTAAGTACCTTCGCAAAGTAAGAAGCTTTGTATTAAGAGAAGGCCGATTAACTAAAGGTCAAGCCGCCGCTATGGAGCAACATTGGCCAGCGATGGGTCTTGATTACTCTCCTGAACCATTAGATTTGAAAGAAATTTTTGGTAGAGATGCCGATACAGTGCTAGAGATTGGCTTTGGTATGGGAGCTTCTCTTGTTGAAATGGCGAAAGCCTCTCCTGAACTGAACTTTATCGGTATTGAAGTTCATAAACCTGGTGTGGGAGCTTGTCTGAGCGTTGCCGGAGAAGCTGGAGTGACTAACTTACGTGTCTTCCATCATGATGCTATCGAAGTACTGGAAAATAGTATTGTGAAGGGATCGCTTGCTCGAGTGCAGCTTTTCTTCCCAGATCCTTGGCACAAGAAGCGCCACCATAAGCGTCGTATTGTTCAACCAGAATTTGCGCAATTAATTCGCAGTACCTTAAAGCTCGGTGGTGTTTTCCATCTTGCTACGGACTGGGAAAATTATAGCGAGCACATGCTGGAAGTCATGGACGCTGCAGAAGGCTATAAGAACCAGTCGCTGACTGGGGATGTTGTTGAACGTCCGGGCCATAGACCACTAACTAAGTTTGAGGCCAGAGGTCACAGACTCGGCCATGGTGTATGGGACATAATGTTTGAGCGTATCGACTGAGTTCGTCGTTGACTCTATTTTTACGAATATTTATTAGTTATACCCAAACGAGCATTTTGAAGTGGCTTGGGTATAGTACTCTTTTTAAAAAATCATGTTAATTAAGGTGGGAATTACAATGGCAACACGTAGCCGTCGTTTGCGTAAAAAATTGCGAGTAGATGAGTTTCAAGAGTTTGGTTTCGATATCAACTGGACATTTGATGAGTCAGTTTCTGAAGAGCAGATCGATTCAGTGGTCGATCAATTTATTGATGAAGTGATTGAGCCGCGTGATTTAGGTTTCCATGGAGGCGGTCATAAGCAGTGGGAAGGTATTATCGCTACTCAGGATATTGGTAAATGTACCGAAGATGACCGTGCTACTGCGATTGCATTTTGGGAAGGACAGAAAGTTTCTGATGTCGTCGTTAGTGACCTATATGATATCTGGTGGAGCTAATGCCTGAACAGGCCTTGTTAGAGCAGGTGGTCGATAAGGTTCGGCCTCTGCTTGGACAGGGAAAAGTTGCAGACTATATTCCGGCCCTTGCGAGTGTCGATCCAAACAAGATAGGAATAGCAGTTACAACTATAGATGGAACTACGATAGGGGCTGGAGATTATCTCGAGCCCTTCTCGATTCAGAGTATTTCAAAAGTATTTAGCCTTACAATGGCTTTAACTTTATATGAAGAGAATGAAATTTGGTCTCGGGTAGGTAAAGAACCATCGGGTCAGTCGTTTAACTCTCTGGTTCAGGTGGAGTTAGAGCGTGGGCTGCCGAGAAACCCTTTTATTAATGCCGGTGCCTTAGTCATTTCTGATCTCATACAATCCAGACTAGGGGCCCCGAAGCACCGAATGCTTGAGAGTATTCGTCACCTCAGTGGTAACCAGAAGCTTATCTCAGATAAGGTTGTGGCTAATTCCGAATATGAACACAGCGCAAGAAATGCGGCAATTGCTTATCTGATGAAGTCATTCGGTAATTTTAACAATGATGTTGATACCGTATTACGAAGTTATTTTCATTCATGCGCTATTCGCATGAGCTGTGCGGATCTATCTAAGGCTATGTTATATCTAGCTAACCGTGGCAAAAATCTGACCGGTAAGCAGCTAATCTCTCCTGTACAAACACGTCAAATGAACGCTTTATTAGCCACTTCCGGTTTGTATGATGGTGCCGGCGAATTTGCCTATCGAGTCGGTATGCCAGGTAAAAGTGGCGTCGGTGGCGGAATTATTGCCGTGATCCCGGGTGACATGTCTGTATGTGTTTGGTCTCCGGAGTTAGATTTAAATGGTAACTCACTAGCCGGAACTGCTGCACTCGAAGAGTTCTGTCAACGCCTCGGACGTTCAATCTTCTAGTTTATCTTTCTTTTTTCGGATTGTTTGGGGAGCTTTCGAGCTTAGTAAATTGGCCAAAAATTGGTTTTATTTACTAATATCTAACAGGCTGTCTTCTTGAAATTATAAGTAAATCCCATTGTAATCAGCTTATTACCAATTTGGCACGCCTTGTGCTATATCCTTATATATATGAGATTTTGAGTTGGTGAGTGAATGTTTACCTCACTCATCAAAACTCTTCTGGAATAATAAATTTAAGGAAAAATTCGATGAGAAAATTAGCGACTTCTATGGGGATCTCTGCAGTTCTTTTTGCGGCTAGTACCATGACCTCTGTATCGGCTCATGAGGAGCATTCGTCAAACTCATATCAAAACCATAATAAGCAATGTGAGGTTGCACTAAATTATGACGTCGCCGTTGAACCTCAAATGGTCACGGTAAGTGAAGGTAGCTCAGAGGTATATCGAATTGAGTTAGATAAACTTTATGTCGATGGCAAAGAGGTTTCGCTAAATAGTAAGCAGAAGGCATTATTGACTCAATATTCAGATGAGGTCTCAACTCAGCTTCCAGAGGTTATCGCACTGGTGCACGATGCCGTCGGCATTGCCTCATCGGCAGCGAGTATGGCGTTAACACCATTACTTGGAGATTCCGCAGGCGCTAAACTGGATGAGATGATGGACGGTTTAGAGGAGCGAGTCGAGCAGGTTGCCTACCAACATGGTGATAAATTTTATCTTGGATCGACGCAATCCTCACTGGAAGATACCTTTGGTGAAGAGTTTGAAAAGGAGATGGAAGAGCTGGTTAGAAGCTCAGTGGGAACTATGATGGTTAGCTTAGGCAGTGAGATGCTTTCGGGAGATGGAGATTCTTTCGAGCAGAAAATGGAGTCTTTTTCTAAGAAAATGGAAAATGTAGGCCAAGATATTGAGATGCAGATGGAAGCGCAGACCAAAGATCTCGAAAAAAGAGCCGATAAAATGTGTGATAACTTTCAATACCTGATCGCCCTGGAGCAAAACTTAAGAGCAGAGGTCCCGGAGCTGAGCCAATATCGCTTAATTGACGCTCCTGCCAGAAAATTGCTTGAGTAACATCTTGATAAAAACCTGGACTATTTGTTGCCTCCCACCAATTATTGCAACAGGCCCGTATTCTCGAATACGGGTTTTTTTCGCTTTGTTTTTGATGGTATATGGTGCTATTTATCAGATTAATATTTGAGCTGAGCCTGCATAATCCTGCCTTCACACCTTGGTTGTTTTGACTAAGTTTGGACTGATCGCCTAGCATTGTCTGATGTAAAACTTAAGACAAAAAAAATAGGTATTAGAATCAAAGCACAAATCTTTGGTATACTTAGAAAAAATAAGAAAACTGACCTTTTTGCTAGTGGACTCGGTCAGACGTCTGACTCTACTCTAGTGTGCTTTTATGAAATAAGTGACTGTTTTAAAAGGATTGTGTTTGATTCTTTTTGATTCGGTTTCCCTTACTTAATGTAAGTATTGTTAGTGTCGTAAACACCTTAAGGCGATTTACATGTTAGAACTATTGGAACCTATCGCAATTTTTACTCATGTTGCCCGTGCCGGCAGCTTTAGTTCCGCAGCAAGAAAATTGGGGATTTCTAAGTCCAAGGTGAGTACTCAAGTTGCCGATCTGGAACATAAATTGGGTGTTCAGCTTATACAGCGTACTACGCGAAGCTTGAGCTTGACCGAAGCCGGACAGCTATTATATACCCAAGGTGAAGAGTTACTCCGAGATGCCGAACAGGCCATTGCCAGTGTTCATAATCTTAATGATGCAACTCGTGGGGTACTCAAGGTGGGGATCTCTCAGTCCTTTGGTACTATGCATATAATTCCTGCTTTACCTGAGTTCATGACGACGCACCCAGAGTTGGAACTACAGGTGAGTCTGCTGGATCATAAAGTCGATGTTGTCAGTGAAGGCTTGGACCTACTACTCACCATGTCGGAGCAATTACCATTAGGTATGGTTGCCAGACCTTTGATGAAGTGTCAGTTTTTACTCGCTGCATCTCCTGAATATATCAAGTTGCATGGTCAACCGGATCGTCCCGAGCAGTTAGTCGATCATAACTGTCTTGTTTATCAAGGTGAATGGCATGAGCATAGTGTCTGGCAGTTTAAACAGGGTGACGATTATTGCGAAATTGGTGTATCCGGTAACTTCAGAGTCGATAATGCACCCGCATTAAAGTCTGCTGCAGTCAGTGGCTTAGGCGTGGTTTATCTGGCAAGTTATCTGCTTGAAGATGAAGTCGCAAAAGGGACCTTAGTTCCCTTGCTGCAAGATTGGCAGTTAACTCATCACCTGCCTCTACAGGCGGTGTACCCAAGAAGAAAGCATTTAGCTCCTAAAGTCAGCGCTTTCATTGACTTTATTAAAGGACATATCGGTTCTCCTCCTTATTGGGATGAGCCCTATGCCGAATTATATGCAAAACGAAAGTAGCCCCCTTCTCTAAATGAAAGGTGTTAAATGTAAGCCGCTGATTGGGTAATAACTTATCCATCAATAGAATCAGTTTACAGCATTTATAGGAAACATTGTTTCCTATAAAGGATGATAAGCCTTACCCGCTAATTGGGTGAGGCTTTTTTACAGCTAAAACATAGGCTTGTGACTGGCCTGGATTGGTTATATATCACCAGCTTATTAAGGTTTTGCTAATGGTTTGCGGGGATTTGTCTTGCGCTTTGTTCTTAAACTCATACAATTGTAACTAGTTGATTTGGGAAGATCTGACCCCCGTAAGTTTGTTAAGAATGACCCCTCTTGATTCATTTATGCAGATTAGCGATTAACGCAGCCCAAATCGATGCTGGCAGAGGTTTAAGAACTAAAACAGTGTCAGCCTTGAAACCATCATCCTAGTTTTGGTTTTACCCCGGTTTATACCGGGGTATTTTTCTTTAAGTGAAAAATTTGTCTTTCTGTATCCTACATTAGTGTTATTTACTAAGATAAGTAAGATCACTAAATACGTTAAGATAGATCATTTGAAGAGTCAGCTTGATTTTGTACTTTTTAACGTCTTATTAAGTTTCAAAATTTATTAACTGTTTTTATTTAGCCAGTTGGAATTTCCAACTGGCTTTTTTATTTTCAGTTTCAGCCCTGAATTCTGATTCGGTTATCCTGGATGAACAGATACAGGTCGCTATTAACCCTCTCGAGAAACCCACTGATCTATCTGCTCTTCGAGTACGTCTAATGGCAGAGGCCCGTTTTGCAACACGAGAGTATGGAAATCTCTGATATCAAACTTGTTACCTAGGGCGTGTTTAGCCTTTTCCCTCAATTCGAGTATTTTTAGCATGCCGATTTTATAGGCCGTGGCTTGTGATGGCATGACTACATGGCGTTCAACCATCTTAATCGCATCAGACTCTGCGTTAGGTGTATTTTCAACATAATAATTGATCGACTCTTCACGGGTCCATCTCTTGGTATGCATACCCGTATCGACAACTAATCGGCAAGAGCGCCATAGCTCCATCGCGAGTCGACCGAAATCAGAGTAGGGATCGGAATAGAGTCCCATCTCCTTAGGGAAAAACTCACTGTATAGCCCCCAACCTTCAATATAGGCCGTATAACCCCCAAATTTTCTGAATTTGGGTACTCCCTCAAGCTCTTGTGCAATGGCTATCTGCATATGATGCCCAGGTGTGCCCTCATGATAGGCTAATGCTTCCATTTGATACTTAGGCATGGCATCCATATCATAGAGGTTCGCATAGTAAGTGCCGGGTCTGCTGCCATCTGGAGTGGGTTGATTATAAAAAGCCTTACCCGCCGACTTTTCTCTGAATGCTTCAACGCGTTTTACAATCATAGGTGCTTGAGGTTTAACGTTAAAAACCTCGTCTAATCGCGAAGAGATGGTATCTATAAGCGTGATCGCCTGGTTTAAATAGGCATCACGTCCTTCATCCGTTGCGGGGTAATAGAACTGTTTATCTTCTCGCATGAATTCAAAGAAGGCGGGCAGATCGCCTTCGAAATTCACTTTCTTCATGATCTCGCGCATCTCGTTATGAATACGAGCGACCTCCTTCAGACCCAGTTCGTGGATCTGCTCGGCTGTCATATCGGTTGTCGTGGTACGTGCCAATGCGTTGTTATAGTACTGTTCACCTTGGGGAAATTTCCAAACTCCGTCACGGCTATCGGCCTTGGTTGCAAGTTCAGCGATATAGGAAATTAACTTCTCATAAGCAGGCTCAACTTGAGTTAACAGGGCTTGCTTGGCTTCAGTTAATAGCCGCTTCTTATCACTACTTTCTATATTCAACTTCTCAACTTTACGCTTGAAATCGGCCCAGATAGCGCTGTCTTCGCCGGAGTCGAATGGTGCACCTTCGATGATATTCTTGCTGCCGGATAGGACATGGGGAAATACGAATCGTGGGGCAATAATGCCTTTCTCCGCCCGGATCACCAGTGCTCTTTCCAGTTGGTTAAGGTATTCGGGTACTCCCTGGAGTCGGCTAATGTAGGCTTGGGCATCTGAGATATTGTCGATCTGGTGCTGATTAATTAAAAAAGAGGCGATCATCGTGTGGCCACCATACATCTGGTTGACCGGATAATTATGAAAGCGCCATTGATAGTCTTTAACTTCTTGCTTCAGTTTTTGATTGAGGAGATTAAAGCTGAGGCGCGTTTGCTCATCCAGCTTGGTGACATCAATCTGCTCAAGCTGTGTGAGATGACGTTTGGTGCGCGCCAATGATTTAGAGTCGGCTTCCTCACCTCTATCATCCCACTTGTCGTAGTCATTCTTGATACCTAAGCGAGTCTGATATATCGGACTCTGCATCACATTTTCCATGAAGATGGTTTCAAACAGTGCGTTGGCCTTCTCTGACTCATTTTCAGCTTTTTGAGTTATGGGTTCACCGGGGCTTAAAGGAGGTTGCGAAGGGGCGGCAATGGCAGGGCCGCCGATAATGGTGGTTAAAGCTAGGGCGAGTATGCTGTTTTTTGTTCTTATAGGCATAATTAGGATCTGTCTTAGTCTTATTGTTATTAAAAACTGAAGGCTAATCCTAATGAAGCTTTTCGTTAAAGTTTTGATCTAAGTGTTAGCAGATGTTTCTTAAGGAGCTAAAATGTGCTTTTAGCTCCCTCAAAATGGTGGGACGTTAGCAAAACTGTGACAGCAGCTCGTTGACAAATAACTGACCCTTTGATGTTAATTCCCAATATTCTTCATTCTCAACTAGCAAGGATTTTGCCTTTGCTTTCGCAATGCCCTCTTTGATAACGGTACGAGATAGGCCGGTTCTTTGTTCAAACTCACTCTTAGGGATTGGAGAGATGAGGCGAAAACGGTTCATCAGGTACTCGAGCGCTCTCTCATCTTCGGGGACCTCAGTGGCATCGAAGGTATAGTTTTGTGCAGCCAAATATCCTTTTGGGTGTTTAATTTTGACTGTCCGGATTATTTTATTGGACTCCAAAAGCGTCACCTTTCCATGAGCGCCACATCCTATGCCGAGGTAGTCACCAAATTGCCAATAGTTGATGTTGTGTTGGCACTGGTAGCCGGGTTTGGCATAGGCGGAGATCTCATACTGCTCATAACCTAAGCTTGCCAGTTTTTTCTGGCCTTGTTCATAGATCTTCCATAGCGCTTCATCATCCGGCAATTGAGGCGGCTTAGAGTGAAACAGGGTATTTTGTTCTATGGTCAACTGGTACCAGGATAGGTGTGGTGGATTAAGTGCGGCTGCAGTCTCAATATCGGCCATAGCCTCATCAAAGCTCTGATTGGGGAGTCCATGCATAAGATCCAGATTAAAGCTGTTATAGCCAGCCTCAGAAGCTTTACGAGCGGCGACCTTAGCTTCATCTTTATCATGTATTCGTCCCAGTAAATTTAACTTGTCACTGGAGAAGCTCTGTACACCGATCGATAATCGTGTCACACCGGCCTGATAGTAGGCTTTAAAATCATCATGCTCTAATGTACCCGGGTTGGCTTCCATGCTTATCTCTATCTGCTCGCTGAAGGGGATAAGTAGAGATATCTGAGTCAGTAATCTTGCTATTTGAGCTGCATCAAAAAGTGAAGGAGTGCCACCACCGATGAAAATCGAGTGTAATTTTCGTCCCTGAACATATTGAATATCGTTTTTCAAATCAGCGATAAGAGCATCGATGTACGCTTGTTGTGGTAACTCTCCATGCTGACCATGGGAGTTAAAGTCGCAATAAGGGCACTTCTGCACACACCAGGGAATGTGAACGTATAGGCTGAGTGGAGGGAGAGTTAACATATAAGTGTGCCTTGCTGTTGCGTCGATATATTCATGTTTCGAAAACCCATAGAACAGGCTGGAGCCGTCGGAAGCCAATTAGGGAGGTGTTCAATTTCATGCTCCCTAAGAAGCTCAAGGTTTAGTGGTGGCTTGGCTTGCATTAAATGAGTATGCCTTGCTTTTGCATTGCATCAATTAACTTTGACATCGCCTTTCCGCGATGGCTGAGGCGGTTTTTCTCATCACTGGAAAGCTCAGCTGCTGTGCACTGCTGCTCATTGGGAATGAATATCGGATCGTAGCCATGGCCATTTGCACCTTTGACTTCGAAGCCTATCCTACCTTCCCAGGAGGCTTGGCAGATGATGGGAGTCGGGTCTTTTGCATGGCGCATGTAGACAAGGATGCATTGAAATCTCGCCGTTCTGCCTTCTTGATTCTCTTTCAGGGCTTCCAACAATTTTTCATAGTTATCGGTTGCACTGGCTTCTTCTCCGGCATATCGGGCCGAATATATCCCAGGTTGCCCATCTAGCAGGTCAACTTCGAGTCCTGAGTCATCGGCAATCGCCGCAAGCCCGGTTACTTCTGCTGCATGACGGGCCTTAATAATGGCATTTTCGACGAAAGTAGTGCCTGTCTCCGGAACCTCTTCGACATTAAACTGGCTTTGAGGAAGGACCTCTACACCATATTGAGCAAATATTTCTGAAAATTCTTTAAGCTTGCCTTTGTTACCACTGGCGAGGACAAATTTATCCATGAGATACCTTTAAAGACTGGAGTTCAATAGTTGGGCGCAATGATAACTAAGCAGAGAGGGAAACGGTAGTCATGATCACGTGAAATCGCTGAAACGACAGTCCGTGAAGGGGGGAGATAAAGAATAACCTCCCGAAGGAGGTTATTGAAAACAGTAATCGGTCAAATCTAAAGTGGCAGAGCTAGCCAGAAACAAGATTTATTCTACGTAGAACTTCTGTTTGAACTTCAACTGTGTATTGAGTTTATTCTGATATTTGATTGCGATTTTAAAGTTGATCACCTGATCATCACGGTAGGGGACTTCTGCGACATAGTAGATAGCATCAGCTTCACGGATCTCCCTGAACTCTAGATTGATACGCGCATCCAGAAGGTTATTGGCAATGCCTGAAATTTCAACCGCAACAGGAGGATTCCCCTCTTGGCTGGTGTCGAGCACAGATACATTGATGATCCCCGTATAACTACTGCGTTTAATGCCGTACGACTTAGCAATAGTGGGAGTGAGAAATGTGCTGCCAAAGGCGACGTAGTGAATATCGAAGTTACCTACCTTCTGCTTCTGTTCTGCTGAAACGTTGCCGACGAAGGCGAGAGTGAGAATTAGTGCTGATAAAATAGCTCTGAACATGACTGGCTCCTGTGTTATCCGTTCTATCTACGTGGATGACTAAAGTATAGATGTTTACATCATTAAACGCTGTTATACCACTCATTGTGTTACAAAAACATCTATAACAGGGCGTTGATAATCTGAGGGATAAGCCTGGGTGAAAGTATTTTTATCTGTTTATGCCTGCCTAATTGCCCTTTGAGGATCATGATATCCCCCTTAGGCACCTTAAAGGCTTTCGACAGGTATTTGATGAGGTGAGCGTTCGCCTTACCATCGACCGGAGGGGCTGTGATGGCTATTTTAAGCTCCTCTCCATGAACCCCTACAATCTGGTCCCGACTGGCTTTGGGTTGAATATAGAGATTAAGCAGCAGGTCATCCTGCTGCTTAGAGACGGGAAGCACTATACGTTTGCCCAGAAAGGTACATATTGCGCTAGCAAGATATTGACGAAGTTAAGGATGATCATCATTACGAGTAATGACAGGTCTAACCCGCCCATAGAAGGGAGCATGCGACGTATTGGCGACAGGAAAGGTTCGGTTAACTGTCCCATGACCATCTCAATAGGGTTATGACCTTGGCTGACCCAGCTTAATATGGCTCGAATGATCAGCATCCAGAAGAGCAATACTCCAGCCTCTTTAAAGACAGATACGACGGCAACTAACAAAATTGTTAGAATATCGATGGCTGCGCCGGCGATGAGACTAAGGATAACAAACTTAGCCACGACGACCAAAAGGGCAAGTAATACCGATGCCGTATCAAACCCACCTATGGAGGGGAGAACACGGCGCATAGGCGCGACAAGCGGATGGGTAGCTTTTACAATAAACTGACTGAATGGATTGTAAAAATCGGCCTTAGCGAGTTGAAGCCAAATTCGGAGAATCACAACCATCAGGTAAAGATCAAAAACGGTACTGATTAAAAAACTTAATGCATTCATAAGTATGCTCTATTCTATAATGTTGAAAGTTAGTACTATCGAAATTAATATTGCTCAGCCATCTCTTGGGCGCGGGCGACACAGTCATCCATCGCTTTGCTCACCAGTCCTCTGATATTACCAGATTCAAAGGCGGCAATCGCCTGAGCCGTTGTCCCGCCTTTAGAGGTGACATTTTCCCTGAGTTGCGCGGCGGAAAGCTCCGGGTTTTGAATCACCATTTCGGCAGCACCAAGCGCGGCTTGCTGAACTAAGGCTCTGGCCTTGAGCTCATCCATTCCAGAGTTGGTTGCGTTAGCTATCATGGCTTCCATAAACAGAAAGAAATATGCAGGAGAGCTGCCTGCCAGGGCAATAACCTGATTTAGCTCCTCCTCCTTCTCTACCCAGACGATTTTGCCACCACTTAACATCAGTTGTTCACAGAACCGTTTTTGCTGTTCTGAAATATTGTCGCCAGCATATAACCCCGTCATACCGACACCAATTTGAGTTGGGGTATTGGGCATTGTACGGATAAGTTTGATCTCTTGTCCGAAATAATCGTTATAACGATTAGCGGTAATACCTGCGGCTATTGTAATAACGAGCTTTTTTGATAGGTCGAGCGTACTGAGCTGCTCGCAGACGGCCTGCATAAAATGGGGCTTTACACTCAAGACGATGACATCGGCCTCTTTGGCCGCTGCAAGGTTATCATGGGAAACCTGAATATTGAGGTCCCGCTTGAGATCGTTTAATTTACCGACGCTTGGGTTAGTCGCGTGAATGAGTGACGGAGTATAGCCGCTTTTTACTAGCCCGCTGGTAATGCTGCGGGTCATGTTTCCTGCCCCGATAAAACACAACTTCTTCTCAACCATGTGACATCTCTTATTATCTCTTCGAATTTCTTTAATAAATATTTGGGCTCGAACTCAATAAAACAAGCCCGATAGGCTAATGAAAGCTAAAATCCCACGGGGACAGCTGCTCAAATATTCAAGCCCTTCTCTCTTTCACCAAATATCGCACTGCCAATTCTAACCATCGTTGAGCCATGCTCTACGGCTTGTTCCAAATCGTTACTCATCCCCATAGAGAGCGTATCAAGGTCTGGGTAGATGGCTTTTAACTCCAGGAATAAACTCTGCAGTTGTTGGAACTCATCTTTTTGCTTGCGTTTATCATCTGTTGCCGTTGGAATCGCCATCAACCCTCGCAGGGTCAACTTTGGAAGGGCATCGATAGTGTTGGCCAGTACCATAAGCTCAGAAGGGACGATTCCTGACTTACTCGCCTCACCACTAATGTTAACCTGAATACAGATATTGAGTGGTTTTAGCGCATCGGGACGTTGGTCATTCAGACGCACAGCAATTTTATCCCGACAAAGGGTATGCATCCAATCGAAAAGGCCCGCAACGACCTTTGTCTTATTGGATTGCAGGGGACCGATGAAGTGCCATTGGATTTCAGGACAGATAGATTTCAGCTCGTTTACCTTAGACTCTCCCTCCTGGACATAGTTTTCTCCGAAAAGTCTCTGACCAGCAGCATAGGCCGCTATAATATCTGTAATAGGTTTAGTTTTACTCACCGCGAGTAACTGAATTTCATCGGCATTTCTTGATGAAAACTTTGCTGCGTGGGTAATTCGTTGCTGGGCGTTAGCCAGCCTGTCTGCTATTGTTGTCATGATGTAAGTTTTTTGATTGAATGGATATCCCATACTATGGAAATCACAGAGTTACTTGCCTTTAGTGTAAAGCACAAAGCGTCAGATCTACACCTTTCAGCGGGCGTATCTCCTATGATACGTGTTGATGGCGAAGTCAGAAAGATCAATCTTCCGGCTTTAGATCATCAAGGTGTTCATGGACTCGTCTATGACATCATGAATGATAAGCAGCGTAAAGATTATGAAGAACATTTAGAGATAGATTTTTCGTTCGAAGTGCCAAACTTAGCGCGTTTCCGTGTCAATGCCTTCAATCAGGCACGAGGCGCCGCCGCCGTATTTCGTACTATCCCCAGTGACATCTTAAGCCTAGAGCAACTCGGCGCGCCGGAGATTTTTAAGAAGATCTCCAGTTTTCCCCGTGGGCTGGTGTTGGTAACCGGACCAACAGGTTCGGGTAAGAGTACCACCTTAGCGGCCATGATCGATTATATAAATGATGCTCGTCACGAGCATATTCTGACCATCGAAGACCCGATAGAATTCGTTCACCAAAATAAGCAATGTCTGATTAACCAGCGTGAGGTTCACCGCCATACTCACAGCTTTAATGCGGCCTTGCGTAGTGCACTTCGTGAAGATCCCGATGTGATCCTGGTGGGTGAGATGCGAGATCTCGAAACCATTCGACTTGCGATGACTGCGGCCGAAACGGGTCACTTGGTTTTCGGCACTCTGCACACCACATCGGCGGCAAAAACCATTGACCGTATAGTCGATGTGTTCCCCGAAGGAGAAAAGGGCATGGTTAGAACCATGTTGTCCGAGTCTCTACAGGCGGTAATCTCTCAGACCCTGATTAAGAAGGTGGGTGGCGGCCGTGTCGCAGCACATGAAATTATGATGGGAACCCCGGCGATTCGTAACCTTATTCGAGAAGACAAAGTCGCTCAAATGTATTCAGCGATTCAAACGGGTATGTCTCACGGTATGCAGACCTTAGATCAATGTCTGCAGAATCTGGTTAATCGTGGTCAAATTACTCGTGAAGATGCACAGCATAAGAGTGCAACCAAGCAAACTTTTTAATATCACCTGGATTTTAAGGCTTTATTATGGATGTTCGTCCCTTCTTAAAAATAATGGTGGAGCGTAAAGCATCGGATCTATTTATCACTGCCGGCTTTCCGCCCAGTGCAAAAATTGATGGTGAGGTGAGACCCTTAAGTGAGAGCTCATTTAACCCCGCACAGGCACTGGATTTTGTTGAGTCTCTGATGACTGATGTACAGAAAACAGAGTTTCATGAGAGTCGGGAGTGTAACTTTGCTTTTGCCGCAAAAGAGCTGGGACGTTTTCGTGTCAGTGCCTTCTGGCAAAGAGAGGCGCCGGGCTGTGTCATGCGCAGGATTGAAACTAAAATCCCGGAAGTGGACGATCTGAAGCTTCCACCCATTTTAAAAGATCTCGTGATGAGTAAGCGCGGGCTTATCATTATGGTTGGTGGTACGGGAACGGGTAAATCGACCTCGTTGGCGGCGCTGGTGGGTTATCGTAATGCAAACTCTCGGGGTCATATCCTGACGATTGAGGATCCCGTCGAGTTTGTTCACGATCACCGCAAGAGTATCGTTACTCAGCGAGAAGTTGGTATCGATACCGAGTCATTCGATGCCGCCCTTAAAAGTTCGCTTCGTCAGGCTCCGGATGTGATCCTAATCGGTGAGATCCGAAGCCAGGAGACGATGGAGTTTGCGCTCTCATTTGCTGAAACCGGTCACCTGTGTATGGCCACTTTGCACGCAAACAATGCAAACCAAGCACTGGACCGAATCATGCACTTAGTGCCTGAGAGTAAGCATCAACAGCTGTTATTCGACCTTTCTTTAAACTTACGAGGCATTGTCGCACAGCAGTTGGTTCCCAAAGCGGACGGCACCGGTCGACGTGCAGCCATTGAAATTTTGATCAACACGCCAAGGATCTCAAGTTTAATTGCCAAAAATGAGCTGCACTCACTTAAAGAGACAATGGCCAAGTCAAACGAACAGGGAATGCAGACTTTCGACCAAGCGTTATTGAATCTCTATACCGAAGGAGAGATAAGTTACGCCGATGCGCTCCATCACGCCGATTCACCTAACGATCTTCGCTTGATGATTAAACTTCAAGGCTCAGACCCCTCCAGTTCAGGTTTTATGGAAGGTGTCACACTGGATATGGATTAATCCTTTCAGTGTGAGTCATGATTTCGGATATAACAAAGGGAGCCTAGGCTCCCTTTTATTTAGGTGGGTGTTACTCGCCGCTTAATATAAACTCTCGAAATAGCTTTCGATAATCAATACCGCCGACATCGCATCGACTTGTCCCTTAGTTAGCGCTTTATAGCCGCCCATCTCAAAGAGTCTGGCTTTAGCATCGGCGGTAGTGAGACGTTCATCCTGAGTGGCAATTTTCACCCCAAATCGGCCATTAATACGATTGGCAAACTTTTTGGCTCTCTGCGTCATCTCCTGCTCTGAGCCATCCATGTTTAGTGGCAAGCCTACAACGACCAAGTCGGGTTTCCACTCCTCTATCAGCATCCCAATCTCTTCCCACTTTGGGATCCCATCGACCGCCTTAATCGACAACAAGGGGTTAGCGCTACCGGTGAGCGATTGTCCTATGGCGACGCCAATACTCTTAGTACCGTAATCGAAGCCTAATACCGTTATTGAACTCATAAATAACTTCTTAATAAATTGTTGGAATATGACTTTTAGCGCATCTAATCCAAGTGAGACTAATTGCTCAAAGCCTTACTTGATTAAGCATGGCCGGTTTGGTTAGACAACTGCCATATATCGAAGCCCAAGGATTCGGTGGCACATTGCCAACGATCTTCATATTCGGTAGAAAATAGCAGTTCAGCAGTGGCAGGAATAGATAGCCAGGTATTCTCTGCCAGCTCCTGTTCGAGCTGATCTCGGCTCCAACCTGCATAACCCAGTGCGACAATGAACTGCTCCGGGGCGGTATCGCTTCCTAGTGCCGACAATACATCTCTCGATGTGGTCAGCATAAGTTCGTCAGTGAGTGACTGACTGTTGTTCCAGATTGATTGAGGTGTATGAAGTACAAATCCTCTTTCTGGGGTTACCGGGCCCCCTATGAGTACTTTTGAGCCTAAAGAGGTGATAAGTTCCGGCTCCTCTTTGAGTTGCATCTGAAGCAGGAGTTCATTGACTTCGATACCGATAGGGCGGTTTATCATTATTCCCATCGCACCTTTTTCGTCGTGTTCGCAGATATAGATCACCGAACGTTCAAAGAAGGTGTCTTTAAGTGAGGGCATAGCGATTAAAAAGTGATTTTGTAAACTTTCCATTTGAGCTCCACTAAAGGGATTAGGCTAACTATGTTGAATATGGGACTTAACCGCCCGCTAATTTAACCTTGTAATTGAGCTTCTCTAACAGCGTTTTTAACAGTTCCCTATTATCAGTTTGAACCTCAATATTGAACTCTTTTACAGTACCGCCACAACCGCACTGTTTTTTTAATTTTTGCGCTAAAGCTTTTAGTTCTTTCTCATTTAATCCAAGTCCCTTAATGATAGAGACCCCTTTTCCTTTTCGGCCTTTACTGTCTTTGTGGATCCTAATGATTCCATCACCAACAGGCGCTTGAGGCGTTTCAATTTCAGGTGAGATCCTGCCGATATCTGTACTATAAACAAGAGATACATTTGAGTCTTTTTTCATGAGAGCGTCATTAATTAGCGATGGTAAGGTGAGTTTAACAAATTGAAGAATCTTGTGGGAACTTAAAATAAAACGTGGAAATAAAAAATGACCACAGCATGGTGGTCAATGGACAATTATCTATTCATTTGCAGGGATATAGATAAGTTGGAGCATCCTAGGTTGCCTCAAACTGACACAAGAGGAAGTGCAGTTGGCAATAAAAATGATAAAACGACTTAAATTGCCTGTGCGACTCCTATTAAGAGTGAGATCGCGGTAATGGCCGCACAGGGAAGGATAAACTTATGAAGTTTTGGCAGCGCTATCGAGCAGGCTGTCAACACAAAGCCTATTGATGCTGCGCCATAACTGTTGGTGTCACCGCTGAGTAGAGAAAACATCAGCCAAGCCAATACGCCGGCCGGTAATATCAATAAACTGAGGTGGCCAAAGTCGACCTTATCAGAGTCACTCTCTGTTTGGGCTGTGGCCTTAACGGGGGCGAACATGTAAACAGCGGCCGAAATAAGAAAGGCGGTTGCAAACCAAAACATAGATAACTCCAATGATGCGCGACTGATAATCATTATCATTAAGGCTTGCGCTGAAGTCAAGCTGAACGATACAAGTTTTAATATAAAATTGAGTTGTAGATCATAAGATTGCTATGTAAGCTGATATTTAATTATGGATTGTGTGAATTTAGGATTTGACGGGGTTTTAATATGAAGAAAGTTATAGTTGTTTTGGCTGCAATGGCGTTGAGCGCCTGCAGTTCGATGAAGACAAGTTCAGATTATGATCCTGCGGCTAACTTTAGTGATGTGAAAACCTATGCCTGGGTTGAACAGAAAAGCCAGGATACCAGTTACCATTTAGATGGATTGATGGATCAACGTGTGCGAGCTGCCGTCGATAGCCAGCTTTCACTCAAGGGGGTAACACTCAGCGATCCTCAAACTGCAGATATTTTGGTGAATTACCTCACCAAGGTAGATAAGAAGATTAACGTAGATACCTTCAATACAAACTTTGGATATAACCCCTATTATGGTTCACGATGGGGCATGAGCGGCTCTATGCATACTCAAACCACGGTTCGTGAGTATGAGGTTGGAACCTTGATCTTAGATATGATTGATAGAGAAACCGGAAAGTTGATCTGGCGTGGCTCGGTGGCCGATACCATCAGAGATAAGAATACGCCGGAAGAGAGGGTTGAGGTTGTTAACAAGGCTATTTCCGAAATGCTGTTGAATTATCCCCCTAAGCCAGAAGCGAAATAGCCTAGAGTTAATCTGTAATACCAATCGGTATAATATAAAGGCGAGCATAGTTATTATGCTCGCCTTTTTTGTGTGCGTTACTCTTACTTCAATAAAACCTTCAACTTTTATTTCTAATTGCGCTAATGTTTGTTTAATTGAATACTTACAAAGGACTATGTCGCGATTCCAACTCACGAAACGAGAGTTGGAATCGCATGATTTTTGTGAACTCATCCCCATCTAGACTAAAGTCCAACATCTTAGTGCTTGCTGTGAATGATACTCTCGATTTTTATGACTGTATTGTTGAAGTGAGTGGTGCGAAATGGAGCAGTTTCTAAAACAGTGGTTTACAGAGTATGAAAAGGGCGAGGGAGTGGAGGCTAAGTCGCTTTCGACTCAAGTTCAATCAGAGTGGGGTACGCTTTTAGAGAAGGCCAAACAGGGGAAACTCAATGATTGGCAGAGAACACCACCCGGACGAATGTCACTTATTCTTTTGATGGGGCCGGTTGCTCATCTGTTAGCCGATACCGACGTGCATACTCTGCATGGCAAGGCCAGAGAGTTATGCCTGAAAGGTGTCGATCTGGGCTTTGATACCCAATTGGAACCTGTTCAACGTCGTTGCTTTTATGATCCACTCTTTTACTCGACCATAGCGGAAGATCGCCAGTTATTGATACGGTTACTCGAGGGGATGCAATCACAAGTTGAGCCACCGGAAAAGCCTGTGTGGTCTAATTGGTATGCTCAGGCTTCATCTTTAAACTCTTGACTTTAAATGTAGCTGAAAGCTGTTCTGGAGTGCTTGAGGGCTATCTGCTTTCAAGCCCATTGTACCTATTGGTATTAGCTAAGCCTCACATCTGAAGTAGTCTTCTTAATAGCTTTCGAAGAGAGCTGTTAGCTGAGGTTTCCATCGCAGTATGTTGAATTACGTCTACATTTGCCTGCCAGCCAAGCTGCTCGAATTGTACCGGAACTTTACAGAGCTGTTTTTTGTTAATGGCATCTTCCGCTAAATGCAGTGGAAGCAGTGTCCAACCAAACCCTGACTTTGCCAATTCCAGCAATACATAGTAATTATCTGCATACCAAACATCGGGAGAGTGGGCTTGATTAAACCAGGTGACTTTTGAGCCCTGTGAGCCGATAACCAGTTGCCTATGCAGTTTCAGAATATCGACATGGGCGGCGTCAGTTTGTGCGAGAGCATGTTTTGGACTCACTAACAATTCAAATTGAACCGTGCCCAAGGTTTCGAAGTCGATCATTTCAGGATACACATTATCGCTGAATACCAAACCGGAAGTGGCTCTCTTATCGGTCACTAACTGAATGACGTCTTGGCTCGATGCACAGAGAAACTCTAACTGAAGTTGGGGGTGCTGCGCTTCCAACTGAGGCAAGAGATCGACCAGCCCGGAATAGGGGATCCCTTCATCGATAGCTAGAGTCAGCTTTAACTCCTCCTCCGATTCCAATGCTTTTACCTGTTGATCCAGCCGTCTATGTTGCGCTATGACCGCTTTCGCCTGAGGCAGAAGTTTCTCTCCGGCCTTGGTGAGTTTTGGGTAACGTCCGCTTCTGTCAAATAACTGCAGGTCAGTGTCTATCTCCATATTCATGATATTTTGGCTGACAGCTGATTGTACTTTACCTAACTTTCTCGCGGCCGCAGAGAATGAGCCTGATTCAACGGTAGTGACGAATGAGATGAGCTGTTCAATGGTAGACATATCAGTAATTGTGATGGTATCCAATTTTTATGTATCTTACATCTAGATGATAATGGCTTCAAGTTAAGAGATTGGAGTATTAATATGAAAACCAGAGAGAGAGTATTTCACGCAATTTTATTTGAAATAATAGCGTTGGCGATCGTGGTGCCCGCGGCCGCAATGTTCAGTGATAAAGACGCCTCTTCATTGGTTGCAGTGGGAGTGGGTTTAAGTGTTTACGCCGTAGTTTGGAATTATTTTTACAATATCTGGTTTGATAAGCAATTTGGTGCAGAGCGTTCATCACGTAGCTTGCTAATGAGGTTTGGACATACCCTTGGCTTCGAAGGTGGAATAATTTTTGTCACTGTGCCTTTGGTTGCATGGTTTTTAGGTATAAGTTTAACCGCAGCACTTCTTCTTGAAGCGGCATTCTTAATATTTTTCTTTGTTTATGCGATTGTGTTTAACTGGTGCTATGACTATTTCAGAAGCCAGATGCGAATAGCATAAATCTGCGCTAATTGCCCTAAAATCGGGGGAGAGTATTCTACAGCGATGATTATTGAGTTTTTACTGCTTTAGCTTTGATAATTACGCAGACAGATATAAAATACTCTTCGGCCGCGGGAGGGGCAAAATAACATTATGTTAATAAGGGCGATGAATGACAGGCTGGCAAGTGTCACAGTCTATTGCATATGTTCCTGTTAAAAATTTTGTAGACCCACAAGAATATTTTCTTTCCTTTCCCTTTGTTAGTTCAGGCTACCCTTGCTGTTTCTGTTAAAATAAGTACTTAACACCGATAGAAAAGTCAGTAAGACAAGCACCTAAGTTAGCTTGTTCGGATATGATATAAAATTTTATAGTTTTAAGTATTAGCCATATAAGATAAGGCTGCGGGATAAAGTGATGAAACAACTTATGCTCAGTTTTTTATGTATTGCAGGAGTGATACTTAGCTTTTCGGCATTTAGCTGGAGCGATAGCGATCATGATGGCGTTCCCGATATGAAGGATGCCTGTCCTGACACTCGCTCTGGTGCTCTGGTCGATGCCGCAGGGTGTGAAAAACAGACCGAGTTTGAAAGTATATGCTTAAGCACAACTGTTGGTGAAATTTATCCCTCCAGTTGTAGTGAGCTCAGTGAATTGCCGCTTAATTTTGAGTTTGCTAAGGCCGAAGTGATGTTTTCTCAGTGGAAAACCTTGGCGAGATTAAAGCAGTTTCTGCAACGCTATGATGTGAACCTCTGCCTCTTGGGTTATACAGACTCTATGGGAAGTTTGGACTTAAACCAAAAGTTATCGGCTCAGCGAGCCGTTGCAGTAAAGCAAATTTTGGTGGAGGATTATGGCTTTATTTCTTCGCGTTTTATTGTAAAAGGGATGGGGAGTGAATCACCTATAGCGAGTAATGAAAAGCCTGAGGGGAGAGCTTCAAATCGACGAGTCGAGTTTGTCGTAGATTTGAATAGGTAGATTTGAATAGTTAGTTGAGATAAATAAGCGTTGAACTGTAGGCTTTTAGATTTTTGATTTATTAGATGATTGAATTTAAATCATCTATTTGAGTTTTGATATGTCCAAACGGTGTTTGGTTAATTTTTAGGGAGTTATTTAATGGAAAACTTGGAAGGTTTGATCGAGCAAGCACCAGAGCTTATCGTGACCTATGGAATGAGAATTATTTTTGCAATTGTCATCTTTCTTGTCGGTAAGTATCTGGCGGGTGTAGCTAAAAAAATATCTGATAAGTTGATGACCAAACGTAAAATTGATCCGACAGTGGTCTCTTTCGTCTCTAATATTGCCTGGGCATTGGTATTCGCGTTTACGGTTGTTGCGACATTGGGACAGTTAGGCGTTCAAACAGCGTCTTTAGTCGCTGTAATTGGTGCCGCCGGTTTAGCCGTTGGCCTGGCGCTGCAGGGTTCACTGTCTAACTTTGCTTCTGGCGTCTTGATGGTACTGTTCCGTCCCTGTCGCGTCGGTGATTATGTGGATGCAGCCGGTATCTCAGGTACCGTCGATGAGATCACTATTTTCTCGACCAAGCTGTTAACACCGGACAATAAACTGATTATTGCGCCTAACTCGGCGATGATGGATGGGACTATTGTTAACTATTCAGCCATGGATACGCGTCGTGTCGATTTAGTGATAGGTGTGTCATACGATGCCAATTTAGCCGAAGCTAAGAAGGTATTGACCACAATCGTTGAGAATAACCAGTACGTCTTAAAAGATCCCGCATACACTATTGCTATCTCAGAGCTTGCTGATTCATCGGTTAACTTTGTTGTACGTCCCTGGGTTAAGGGGAGTGATTATTGGCCTGCATATTTCGAACTGCTTGAGCAGATTAAACTCGCTCTCGATGAAGCTAATATCGGTATTCCATATCCACAGATGGACCTTCATGTGAAGGAGGCGCCATCAGTATAATTCGGTAGGATTATCCGGTAAGCGTTAAGAACAGATAAGGTCGGCATATGCCGACCTTATTTATGTCTGGAACATTTATGAAAGTCACCCATGGATGGGAAGTGACTTTCGTTGTGTCTGGAACATTTATGAAAGTCACCCATGGATGGGAAGTGACTTTCGTTGTGTCTGGAACATTTATGAAAGTCACCCATGGATGGGAAGTGAATTTCGTTATGTCTGGAACACTTATGAAAGTCACCCATGGCCAAAATGTTCCCTGCATTTACAGGCATTCCCTCCATCCATGGAGGTCAGATAGGGAGAAAGTGGCTTTCGCTATGTCTGGAACATTTATGAAGTCCACCCATGGCCTAAAATGCTCCCTGCATTTACAGGCATTCCCTCCATCCATGGAGGTCAGATAGGGAGAAAGTGGCTTTCGCTATGTCTGGAACATTTGTGCCTGGCTTTTTTTTGAATGCTTAAGGCTAACTTTAATGTGACGCGCCATCATGGCCGTGTTCGTATTGGTAATCAAACTTGGGCATGCCCCAGTGAAATTTAATCGCCAACATTCTGAAGCTGAAACCAAATGATAAGCAGATAGCTAAGTTGATAGACTCAGCTATTTCAATAGACTTAAGGCCAACATATAGGCCTGCGGTTAGCAGTGCGACTATGGCGTAAAGCTCTTTCTTGAAAATCAATGGTACCTGATTACACAAGATATCGCGGATCACGCCACCAAATACACCGGTGATAACTCCCATGACGACGGCGACAACCGGGCTAAAACCTAACATTAAGGTTTTCTGGGCACCTATGATGGAAAATACGGCTAAGCCGAGTGCATCGATAGCCAGAAACAGCTTGGACAGATAACGCATTACCGGTGCGATTAATACGGTTAATAGCGAAGCGAAGGCTATCGCAATCAGGTAATGTACGTTCTCGACCCATATTAGCGGGTAGTTACCCAGTAACATGTCTCTTAGGGTTCCGCCACCTATCGCTGTGGCGCAGCCAATAATCACAACACCAAAAAGATCCATCTGTTTTTTTCCTGCGGATAGCGCTCCCGTCATCGCTTCTGCAATGATACCGATAAGCCAGAGAAGGCTGATAAATTGAACTTCTTGCATTGGAATACGCCATCGTGAAAAAAGAGCAGAGATTTTGCCTTAAAAGCCGGGTTATGGATACTGAGTTTTTTTGTTTCTTGCCATTAGATATTCTAACCTTTACGTTTGTGTTGTGCGTATCCGGTGCCTGTTTGTTACTGCTTTGTGCTTTATTTACCTTTATTAATACTAATCTATATGTTCTGCGTGTGTCTAAAATGGCTACTTGGTGGTATGTTGGTTAAGTATTCGTCTAAATCTTGGGGGTATTTTTAGGTTTTTTTCTCTGTTCGATTAACAGTAGCACCTCGTTAGCAGTAAGGTTAGTATGCCTAATCTCAAAATTTTTTATTAGTTGTAAAGGGGTCTTATGATAGATTTTCGCAGCGATACCGTGACCATGCCGACAGAGGCGATGCGTAAAGCGATGGCGACTGCCGAAGTTGGGGATGATGTTTATGGTGATGACCCGACAGTAAATCGTTTAGAGGCAATGGCGGCCGAAATGTATGGTTTCGATGGCGCTCTGTTTACCTCATCGGGTACACAAGCTAATTTGTTAGCTTTGATGTCACATTGTGAGCGTGGCGATGAATATATCTGTGGTCAACAGGCACATAACTATAAGTTTGAAGGCGGCGGCGCCGCGGTGTTGGGCAGCATCCAACCTCAGCCCCTGAACAATCAAGCCAATGGTTCGATTTTACTGTCGGATATCAAAGGGGCAATAAAGCCCGATGACGTGCATTTTGCTAATACACGATTGGTGAGTTTAGAAAACACTATCGGTGGTAAGGTGCTTCCCCAGAACTATATCGCCGAGGCGCAACAATTAGCGTTTAACCATGGGTTGAAAATTCACCTCGATGGGGCGCGAGTGGCTAATGCGGCCGTTGCGCAGAATATTGCGATTAGCGAGATCACTCAATATTTTGATTCTGTCTCTATCTGCTTATCTAAAGGTCTTTGCGCTCCGGTGGGCTCTATCCTATTGGGTGATGAACGCTTGATAGGTAAAGCGAGACGCTGGCGTAAAATGTTAGGTGGCGGAATGCGTCAGGCCGGTATACTAGCGGCGGCAGCGAGTTTGGCGATAACGGATCAGGTTGAGCGCTTAGCCGTCGACCATGATAATGCCCGTTATCTTGCAGAGCAGTTGTCGACGCTGGCAGAGTTCAGAGTCGATATCCTATCGGTTCAGACAAATATGGTATTCGCACATGTAAATGATGGCGTGGATATCGCGTCTCTCGCAATGAAACTAAAGCTGAGCGGCATCTTGATAAGCCCGGGTTCCACCGTTAGGTTAGTCACTCATGCCGATATCAGTCGCGCCGATATTGATACCTTTATTGGTGAACTTAAGCGTCATCTGAAATAGCTTAGTCAGGCAATTTGCCCCGATTGGTTTTATATGAAAAAAGTCTGCATCGGCAGACTTTTTTATTTTCAGGTCTGTGTATCTAAAGGCCAGTGTATGTTACGGCTAGTGTATGTAACGTTTAGTGAGTATGGCTGCCATGACCCTCTGAGAGTTGATTGCCCTTGCTGTCATAGAATCCTGAATTACCATGCTGGATAAACCCCTGAGTTATCATCTTAGCGATAAAAGGGTCTGATTCACTATCGCCGACATCGGCGAAATCCAGATCATTATAGCCTTGGATGAGGGCATCGAACTCGTTGCCACTGATGTAATTAGCAGAGATTAAACGATAGGTTATCTGTTGCTGGCCTTGCCCTAAGGTGAGTAGATAGGGGAGCGAAAGTGACTCTATCCACTCCAACGTTAACGCTTGTCCATCTTGTTCGCCTTGGTATTGATTCACAGTAAAACATGAACGCCCGATACTCTCAGTCGGCTCTAGTTGTGATTTGAGTTTAGGCGATACTAAGTGGAAAAGCTGGTCGAGATCATAGCTCATATTGAGAGAGCGAAGGTCGCTGGGCCGATAAGTGATTGAGCGCTGCTCCTGTGGGAAGTACCGAACATATTCGCCATTTCGGTCCCAGGCTTCAAACGTCACGGGGGATCTTTGATAGATCACTCGACTCTGGCTTTTAATCAGCCGAATGTGCTTATTACTTACCTTATTCCCTGGTTGTGACTGGCTATTGAAAACGGCATATCGAGCATCTATGTTGTCAGAGGTTAAACTTTCGCACTCAAATGAAGACGCTGGCGTTTGTTGTCGCTCTGGAGACAAAATGGCTGTTTGGGCAAGAGAGGGATGACTGATTGAGAGCATTATCACTGCGCTAAGTACTGCGCTAAGTAAAGTGTACTTCATAAAAACTCCACTACTTTTGTTGAAGGTAAAATAAAATCAAGGTCATCAAAAACTCCTTTTTGTGACCCTGATTGACTAAATCATATCTTTAAGTGCAATGATTTAGCTTGTTTGTTTCTCTGTCGATATTTACTGGGTTGCTTGTGCTTTTACCACTAAATTTGCCGCGTGATTCATCACATGGAAGATATGGTTTTGCTCTACCGTTCCTTGTATCAGATGTGAGCCGGGGCCACTTGCGAATATCCCAACATCTTCGCCGGCGTGAGTTTCACTCTCTAATGGAATGAGCGCCTCTTGATGGAAACCGGCATTAAGCGTGTCGACATAGTTCAGATCCACCCGACCGGTCTGGATAGGGTAACCATAACGCTCATCCCCTCCCGTGTTTAGGTCGGCAAATCCGCGTCCATTGGTATAACCAACGGTGGTATAGGGCAGGCCGTTAGAGTCCGTTGAGTTGGTGACTATCGGCACGCCAGCTGAGTCGTTTCCTTTCACCAGACCGAGTATCGGGTTCCCACGGGTTGGATAGCCCGCAATGGTAAATACATGGCTGTGATCGGCGGTGACCATAAGCAGGGTATCTTTAGAGGAGGTCTTCTCCATCGCGACACGCACCGCTTCAGAGAGTGCAATGGTGTCGTGAAGGGCTCTGGCTGCATTACCTGCATGGTGTGCATGATCGATTCGACCGGCTTCGATAATAAGCACAAAGCCTTTATCATTCTTCTTGAGAATGTCGATGGTTTTAGCCGTCATCTCGGCCAGTGAAGGTTCACCCGTTACCCCTTGTGTCGTCCGGTCGTAGTCATACTCCAT
>PJEL010001066.1_pt1 | contig 29252 bp, 22 predicted proteins | sample 1853271 | NCBI WGS metagenome assembly PJEL01 (sample SAMN08108733, study PRJNA415343) | Invertebrate metagenome, whole genome shotgun sequencing project. | host: Globobulimina | place: Sweden: Gullmar Fjord | collected 2015-08 | reverse complement strand
GTGTCACGCGGTTTCGTTCTCTGGAGTTTGTTAGACACCAGCCTGAGGAGTGAAGCTTGTTGATCTTATGGTGTTTTGTCGCGACTGGTATCTAACAAACCTAAACATAAGCGGTCATTAAGTTTTTGTGAAGTCATGATCATACTTTGGGTAATATTCCCGAGATTTTATGCTAACTTGTCAGACATCTTTTAAGCTCATTACTACCGTTGAACTTTCAACACTTGATGTAAACTTTAAACCTAAGTTGCAATTTTCACTTAAAAACTCACATCCATTTACAACTGTAGTTTTCCTAATGTTTTTGCAGAGAGTGAGATCTCAAATCCTCAAAGCGGACATTGGAGTCACTCAGTTTTTAAAATTTAGAGTGTTAAATCTAAGGCGATATTTTTCTCTATAGATAAGAACTAGCTGCCACTATCGCATAGAGTGGACTTTTTTCATTTTGAATAACTAGCTTTCCAGAGTAATCATTAAGATAGGCCTGCTTACCTTAATGAAAATTATATTTTAATACTTAATTTGTACTTCTGACAGTGTAGCCTCTGATATTTATCAAACGAGGAATAGTTTTACTTAAGTCCTTTTTAAATGTAACTGTAGCGCTTCAAATCTTCTATATTTAAAGGTTTGGCAAAATAATAACCTTGGTATACATCACATCCCATTTTATTCAATTCATTTAATTGTTCTATTGTTTCAACACCCTCTGCAACAATTATAAAGTTGAGTTTTTTTCCTATCGCTATTATACCTTCAGCCATAGACTTAGCATTACGATCTTGTTCAATGTCATCAACAAAGCTTTTATCTATTTTCAGTTCATCAATAGGTAGCTTTGTGAGTAAACTTAATGATGAATAGCCAGTACCAAAGTCGTCTAACGATATTTTGATACCCATTATTTTTAACTGATGAAGTACACTTTTAATACCAGAAACATCTTCAATAAATAGAGTTTCTGTTATCTCAATAACTAAGTTAGAGGGAGAAAAGCCTGTTTGTTTTAAGGCCAGAGTTAATTTTTCAATAAAATCAGCTTCTAAAAATTGTTTAACAGAAATATTCAGGGATAAGGCTATTTTTTTGTCTGAATTATTATTCATCTTAACTATGTCGGATAACGACTGGTGAATGATAAAATCACCGATGGCAATCATATCTCCTGAATTTTCAGCGGCACTGATAAACTTGTCTGGACCCACAAACCCTAAAGATTGATTTTCCCAACGAACTAAAGCTTCTACACCTAACAATGCCCCCTGAAAATCTACTTTAGGTTGGTAAGCCATATAAAACTCATTTCGAGCTAAACCGTACTTTAACTCCTGAATTAGCTTGGAATTATAGCTTTCTTCATCTCTCATACTTTCTTCAAAAACAGTCGTAACATTTCGACTTTTTTTGGATATTTGCATTGCGAGTCCTGCACCGAGCCTAACCTCACCTAAATTACTGCCATTTGTAGGATAATGAGATGTTCCTATACTCCCCGTAAGAATAAAATTCCCCCAAGAAAATATATAGGGTTTTCTGAGACTGACTAATATATCTTCGCAAAACGCCTTAATATCTTGCGTTACCTCTTTATATGAGATAATGACAAATTCGTTACCACTATAGCGAACCAATATATCATTATTCTTAATATGCTCCTTAAGTCTTAAACTGATCTCCTTGAGCACCTGATCCCCACTTTCATTTCCATAACTTGTATTAATTGATTTAAAGTTATCTATATCAATTAAAATAAGCCAAAAAGACTTATGTTCATTGCTTAAGCAAATTGAGTTGTCTAAAGAAAAACGATTATGAAGTTTTGTAATATCATCGTGTGAAGCTTGATATAGTAACTCTTCTTGTTTTTTCTTTTCTATATTTGCAACATGCCTGAACGACCAATACATAAACAATAATGAAATAATAAACACAGTGAGTAACTTAACTGAATGAATAATAATTTTGGTATAAATCTGGTGAGTATCTATATCAGTTGTTAGCCAAAGCCCATAACGTTTAATATAGGCACTCGTTAATAAGAGTTCCCCTTTACCTGAGCCTTTAGAAATGTTTGAAACTAATATTTCTTCATTTTTAATAGTCTCGTATGATTTGCCTACATGATCGACCAGTGCTTGGATAGATTTTTTAAGTATCGGTTCTGGGATTTGAAAATTGTATATATTAATGGCAGTTTTTAATCTATTTTGGCTTGCCAGCTGAAAATATCTATCTCGTTCTCGATATAAGTAAGTTGTGTATTTATTGTTTGCAGACATATTGTTAATAAAAAAATCAAAGCCTTTATTAGCATCAATGGCAAAAGAAATAACGAATTTTACACTGCCATTCGCATCTCGCACGGACTTTCTTAACGGAATAATTGCCACATCTCCTGCGACATATTTTGAAAGGTAAGTTCTGCCCATAACCATATTTGACGAATTCAACGTTTCAAGGAAACTATCTCTGGTTTCATCTCGGTCTAGTAGGGAAGGAAAATCTTTTTTGTATACATTAGAGCTTGCGAGGAAATTTGTTCCATCAGGGTTAAAAAGTCCAAAAGAACTAATACTAGGATCTACTTTAGTGATAGCATCCATGACCTTTTGAGTAGATATTTCATTTAAATAAAGGTTTTGATGAAGTAACTGTTTCGCCAGAATATCTAGCATAACTTCATATTGATTTAAAACTGCTTTTAGTGAATTAGCGGACATTGATGAAACATTTCTTTGTTCTATCACATATTCATCATATATATTGTCAGCCATAAAATATACGGAGATAAAACCAAAAGATATCCAAATAAATGAAATAACATAAAATGCCAACCAAATGTTTTTCTTTATAAACGCCATAGACCAAGTATCCGTACCAATATTTATTATTTAATAATAACTCAAATAAGCTTAATAATATGCTCAATCACATTACGGCTCCAATCAACAACTAAATCAATTGAAGTTTAGTTGATAAATCTAATAAATAACAATAAGCAATTGCACTTGTTAATTAATCTGACTTTTCGGGCTACAACACCTCTTAATCGTTTTATTCAGGACTATATTCGTATCATTGTGAAGTAACAGACCCTTCTTCAATTAGCCATAAGCGGTCTTAAGCCCTCACAAATTCATTAGCATATTTAGAGCAATATTAACCAAAATTTTTTGCTCACTTGCCGGGGCTGTTTAGGCTCAAAGCTGTCGTTGACCTTCTTTCACTTAATGAGCCTAGAGCAATCTTAAACTAGATAGCTTTACCTCTATAAGGGCTAAGTCTATGAGATTAAGTACGCACCATTAAATAGCAATAAACATTGATTTATAAACGGTTTAAATTTTGATGTTAATTATCAATGATCTATTATATGGTTATCATTTAATTGTGTTTTTTTTATACTTGCACCACACCTAAACGGAGATTACTGTGAAACTTACTTATTTAAGCTGTATCGTTGGAGCACTATTATTACAAGGTTGTGAAAAACCTGGTAATAATACCAGCCCAGAAGTTGAAACAAAGGCTGCTACAACTAAAGCAGAACAACCTAAGAAAGAAGCTACAGCAAAATATGCACAAAATGTCTATTTTGGTGATACTCATTTACATACTAATAACTCATTTGATGCAGGTGCTTTTGGTAATACCCTAAGTCCAGATGACGCTTATAAATATGCAAGAGGTGAAAAAATCACAGCCTCTATGGGATTAGAAACAAAACTAGTTAAGCCCCTCGATTTTTTAGTTGTTTCAGATCACTCTGATAATATGGGCATGATCCCTGATTTATATGCAGGAGAAGAAAAGCTTCTTGCTAACCCTATGGGTAAAGAACTCTACGAAGGCTTAATGGCAGGTAGAAATCACGAAGTTGCAGTAACATTAATTAAAAACTTCTCTCAAGGCACACTGCCTGACGTATTAAATTATGATCCACAGTCACAAGGCTACAAAGAAGCTTGGAATGAAATCATTGATTCGGCTGAAAAGTATAATGACCCTGGTAAGTTTACCGCGTTTATTGGTTATGAGTGGACATCGCTAGTCAAAGGCGCAAACATGCACCGAGTCGTTATTTACCGTGACGGTGAAGAAAAAGGTCGTCAGATGGTGCCATATACAACAACACCTCCTTATGGTAGTACGAACCCTCGTGAACTGTGGAAGTGGATGCAGACTTATGAAGACAGAACCAAAGGGGATATACTCGCTATTGCCCACAATGGTAATTTATCTAACGGCATTATGTTTCCGCTAGATGCTCAATACGATGGTACTAAGCTTGATAAAGAGTATGTTGAATCGCGTGACCGTTGGGAGCCTTTATACGAAATAACTCAAATGAAAGGTGATGGTGAGACCCATCCGGTTTTATCACCTAATGATGAGTTTGCCGACTTTGAATCATGGGATGTTGGTAACTTAGATCTTTCTGAGCTTAAAACCGACGAAATGCTTCCTGGTGAATATGGCCGTGAAGCGTTAAAACGAGGTTTAGCTATAGAGAAAAAATTAGGTACCAATCCTTATAAGTTTGGTTTAATTGGCTCAACAGATTCTCACACAAGTCTAGCAACCACTGAAGCGGATAATTTCTTTGGTAAAATGTCTACCATGGAGCCAGGAAAAGCTCGTACGAACAAGCCCCTGGTTAGTGGTCTAGGTGAAACGATACATTATCGACAAACTATTAATTCAGGTTTAGCTGCTGTTTGGGCAACAGAAAATACTCGCCAAGGTATTTTTGATGCCATGGAAAGAAAAGAAACGTATGCAACGACAGGTCAACGTATACAAGTAAGGTTCTTTGCTGGCTGGAATTTCAATGAAAGTGACTTAAACAGCGATAACTTTGTACAACTTGGTTATGAAAAAGGTGTTCCTATGGGAGGAGATTTACCAAGTAAAGCAGGTGAAGCCCCACAATTTATGGTTGTAGGTATGAAAGATCCTGATGCAGCTAACTTAGATCGTCTACAAGTGGTGAAAGGCTGGTTAGACAGTGAAGGTAAGACTCACGAGCGTATTTTTGATGTAGCCTGTAGTGACAACAGACAAATTGTTGAACGTCGCTGCGACAAAGTTGTTGGTAATACCGTTGATGTTAAAACAGCAACTTATACCAATGATATTGGTGCGGATAGTTTGAAAGCATTATGGATAGATCCTGAATTTGATGCCTCACAGAATGCTTTTTATTATGTACGTGTTTTAGCTATTCCAACACCACGTTGGACAACTTATGATGCGGTTCGTTATAACATTGCTATACCTGATGATGTTCCTACCAGCATTCAAGATCGTGCCTATACTGCACCTGTTTGGTATAACCACTAAGTTTATAATTTCAAGCTCAAACTATTTTGGGCTGAATATCCTAACCGATGTTTATGCTTTTTCTGACACCGTCAGATAAAAACAACATCGGTTTTTCATTTTATCTATTACCTTATTATTCATTATTGTTAGGTTACTACTCCCTATGAGAACAGCGTTTAAAAAATTAATTCATGAGCCTTTGATTCACTTTCTCTTTATTAGTATTTGTTTTTTCTTTATTTATGATTTATTAAACCCACAAACTGCTGATGAAAGTAAAATCATAACCATTAGCCAAAACCGTGTTGATTTGCTGACTCAAGGTTTTGTAAAAACATGGACTCGTAAACCAACTTCGCAAGAATTAGCAAAGATGATTGACGGTTATGCTCTTAATGAAATTTATAGCCGTGAAGCGATAGCACTTGGCTTAGGAGAAAATGATGAAGTGATCCGCCGCCGTTTACGACAAAAAATGGAGTTTATTCTTCAAGATATGTCTGCTTTGCAGCAACCCAGTGCAGATGATTTAGCCCAGTTTTTTCATCAAAACAGTACAAACTATCAAGCAGAAGCCAGCTATAGTTTTGAGCAAAAATACATAACAACTAATCGCAGTAATCAGCAGCTAAAACAACTTATTGCTAAACAAAAACAGCGCATATCTTCAGGGCAAAACCCTCAAGGTGATACAAGTTTAATGGCAACAGAGTTTTCAGATGTCAGTGCTTATCAAATTAATCGTCAGTTTGGTAAAAACTTCAATAAAGAACTAGATAAGGTCGATTTAAACCAGTGGATTGGCCCAATAAAATCAGGGCTTGGCTTGCATTTTATTAAAGTGTCACAACGAATTGCTGGTGAAATATCTCCCTTATCTCAGATAAAAGAAAAAGTCATAGAAGATTGGCAGCATCAACAAAGTATAGATTTTACTAACAACTATCAACAAGAGTTATTGGCACAATATCAAGTTATTGTTGCAAAAATAGGTGACAATTCGGTACAGGCGAATGACTCTATGCAGGTTGAAGAGTAAATACATGAAAGCAATATTTAACTTACTCTTCTTCACTCTATTGTTTATTAGCTTTAGCGCACAAAGCGATAATATGCGACCATCTTCATTAACCATTGATGCAATTGATGAAACGAACTTTTCTGTTGTTTGGAAAGTCCCTGCCAAAGGCGATAAACGTTTAAAGCTTGATCTTGTTTTTGATAACAGCGTTTCAAAAACAAAGCCAAAACAAACAAGCTTTTTTAACAATGCTTATATTGAAACTTGGACAATAAACAGAGATGCCGGTTTGTTTGGTATTAGCTTTGTTGTAGAAGGTTTAGCGAGAAGCTCTACCGACGTCTTAGTGCGAATAATTGATAAACAAAACAAAACGGTTACCGCTGTTTTAAATGCTGATAAACCTAGTTATAGCTTAGCTAAGCAAGCGAGTGAACAAACCACACTGACTTATATAACTTTAGGTGTAGAACACATTTTAATTGGCTTTGATCACCTACTTTTTGTTGTTTGTTTAATATTCATTTCAACGACTAGAAAAAAGCTGTTATTAACCATTACGGGGTTTACCTTAGCACATTCAATAACATTGATTATGGCAGCAACAGGCGTTGTTAGTATTGCCATTGTACCCGTTGAGGCTGTTATTGCCTTAAGTATTGTTTTTCTTGCCATAGAAATAGCTAAACAAAATAAGGATAGCTTGAGCTTTAAATATCCTGTATTAGTATCCTCAAGCTTTGGTTTATTACATGGTTTTGGCTTTGCTTCAGTGCTAGCCGAAATAGGTTTGCCGAAAAATGAAAAAATTGCAGCCTTATTGTATTTTAATGTGGGTGTAGAATTAGGACAGCTTATTTTCATTGCTGCTTTAGCTTTATTATTTGTATTGAGTAAGTGGATTTATCCAGCGTTAAAACTTCAAAGCCTTGCACGGCTAATTAGTTATTTTTCTGGCTCAATTGCTATGGTCTGGCTAATAAGCCGCTTAGCTCTGTTTTAATCGTTAGCTAACTGAGAAGTATAGATACAACAAGATGAGTCTTTTATAAAATAGAAAGCAGTCTATTGGATGGAGTGGCTGCTATGGTGGCTTAGCTCTCTGTCATGAACAAGTGAGATTGAATACTCTAAACAGCTTAAATATCTATTGATGCTAACGTCCGGTTTCGTATCTTTGCAGACCTTATTAGATCATTGTCGAGTTACAAAAATAATCTCAGGTGTAACTTAAATGCTAAATTTTCTCATCGTGTGACGAATTTATTATTATTTGTGACGTTCCACAAATGCCTAATGCTGCATAGTATCCTATAATCTCAAACGTTTTGTATTTTTGACATGTAGACTTTTTAAGTCGCCAATTAAAAAAGCCTTATTACATTACTCTTTTATTTTTTCTGTTTGTTTGTCGAATGGCTCTGGCCTTACATTAATTGGTCTGAAAGAAATAACTTCATTCTTAGAGTTAATCTCATAAGCCCCTTGATTACTAAGAAAGTAGTTGGCATTACTATTCTTATGTACATAAATACCTTTAACTAATGCGGCATCTTTCAGCTGTAGCTGCCTACACCCAAGCACCCTATCTTTTTCTTTATCAGCCCAATTAAATTCATAGCAAATAGGCTTTTCAATTAAAGCTGCTCCATCTTTATAACCAGCAGCAATACCTAAAGCCATAAGAAACCATAGTGTTACAAGTAACACTGCAATTACGACGGTAATTACAACTTGTAGAACATAACCTGCGAAAAGGCTTATGAATGAAAGGCCGATCGACTTAGGCAGAGAGTCTGTCATTTGATCAATAAATAGATAAAATTTATTTCCACCCTCTGGCATATCCATTTGAACAGTAGGGCGGCGATTCGACTTCTTAACTGCCCAGATTGTTATTATCACAAGAGAAAATACAAGACCAGCCATCAATTGACTGGCTTGAAAAGAAAATAGGTCAAACGTCATTAATTGTTTAATACTGCTTTTAAACCCATGAACTGCAAAATAAATAGACTCATCAGGCGATAGTTTTATATTAACCGATTCAAAACCGATGCCTTCTAAGAAGCTCTTCCTGTAACTCATACCGAAAAAGTGGCTGTATGCGATTAAAAATGTAACAAGCGCTGAAATTGATATGGTTCTTGTAGATACGCCAAGTCGCTGATTATTAGCGACTGACGTCTGTTTTACTAACTCATTCACCGCGTTACTTCCTTACACCAATTTATCGACTAATGTAAAAATTACACCGCTGAATTCTTCTGCATTATCCATAATTGAATTCACTTTGTTATTTCGCGTTTCTGCTGACTTAACTATTTTCAATAATTCAGCTAGTTTCTTAAGATCTGCTGGCTCAGGAAATAGTTCATTAACTTCATCATCAGTTAATCTAGTGATAGATGAAATATGCGATGCTAGTTTGGTATCAACGGCATCAACAGATTCAGTGATAGCTTGATCTACGTTTTCGTCAAATTCTTCCCAGTTAATAGGCATGTGAGCCTCCTTATTTAATTGATTCTTTAATGTTTTTGATTTTCGTTACAAACTTCTTCGCAGAGTCAATTTTGTCATCTGCTTTATGGCCTGATGTTAATAAGCCCGATACTGCACTGTCTGTTTTATCGATAAGCGTTGAAAGCTTGTCATCAGTCACACCAACCATTTCCAAGTAGCGTTCTCTATTCTCGGTCACTTCTGCTGCTGAAAGTAAAAAGCTAGTAATACTATTATTGATGCTTCTTGCTTGTTCATATTCAGCTTTAATATTACGCGCAATACGCCTCTCTAATTCATCAAGAGGCTGGATTAATTCAATACGCTTTTGATTAACCGCTTCTTGTAGTTTTGGCCCTGTTTTCATCAAAAATTGTAACCGCTGCTTCTTATCATTTTCAGAAACTATCGTATTCCATGCATTAACCATAAATGGCTTTTGGAAAAATTCGTTGGCAAATTTAGGCAACCAAATATCTTGAATAAACCGATCCACTTCCACCCTTTTCTGGTCAAAGTAGCGGTTTAACAACGTAACGTTGGCATTTTCTAATGCAGATATTCTTTTCCCTAATTCACTCGATAAACTAGGTGCTTCAGGGGGAATAGTGGCACAGCCTGATATTACTACTAAGCAAATGACTACCATGATGTAATTACGCATATTTAAACTCCTTATCTCAGTTTCTGTTTGTTGCTACGATTGCTAATTTTTTGCGGTACAGGCTTATTGAATGATCAGCCAGTGGTTTACTCCATGGCAGAGCCTTAACGTAAAGCATTTTGATTCGATAGAAGAAGCTAACTGAATAAAGTAGGTTAACAGCGTCATAGTTACCGCCAGTACAGTTTGTAAGGTAACGCATATTACCTCCGTGTAAGTATCCACCAAACTTAGATAGAAGAAAGCTTCTTATGCTCTTACCAACTTGGGGAATTAAGCCTAATAACCAACTTACAAATGAAATTGTATCTGAACTAGGCGGCATCATAGTTACACAGTCTGCGGCATTAACAACACGGTAAAGTGGGGCTTTGATATTCGATATCCAGTCCTCATCACCAACCCTCGGTGAACCAAAGGTATAGCAAGATGCAATACCACCTGTGTGGTTTAGTTTTTTCGCTGCAATTGTTGCTAATGCCCCACCTAGACTGTGACCTGTGATGAATAAAGGCTTATTTATAAATTCTTCTTGATTAAGCGTACTTTGAATTTCTATAGCTACTTCTTCAAACGCCTCTTTAAAGCCGCTGTGTATATTACCGCCACTGTCGCACTTAGTTGTTATTGCTTTAGCATCAGATTTTATGTCTTTAATGCTAGTTGATTCAGTGCCTCGAAAAGCTAGAGTGATAAATTTATCCGTCGATATCAAAATGGCTTGAGTACCATTAGAATCAAATGTCTTTACCAATTGGGCATTTAAAGAGTCTAACTCTGTTATTAACCTTTCGGTTTCTGCTTCATGATCATAACCTACAATATCTAGTAACTTGAGCAGACTAGATTTCTTAGTCTTTTCAGCAAACTCTTCTAAATACTTGGTTATCAACTCTTTTTGTTGATTATTCGTGAATAAAGGATTGAATCTAAGGTAGGCCAGCTCCGAAAAACAAGCCATAAGCCATGACGTTCTATCGCTATATGCTTGGCGATATGTGGGTACTTCTTTGGTCAGAAGCTTATTGACCATTTCAATTTCTAAAGCATTCTTCGCTATTACATTTTTCATTTGCACTACCTTTGATTGAAGTAAAAGACTAGCTAGAGCCAAGCTCTAGCTATATACCGCTTCAGTTAAGTCAACCACATCAGCGGTCGGAGCATTACGCTTTACTGATTCAATGCCGTTATCACGACCTTGGGTGGAAATATACATTTCACTCGTACCAATTACTTGACCATTGTGAACTGATTTTAAATTGAAATAGTACTGACCATTGTTAGCCGATAGTCGATCATAGTTAGAATCAGTTGGTGAGTTAGTCTTAACGGACGAAATACTACTTTTACAATTAGCTTTAGTGGTATAGCCTTCACTACCAAGGATGATTTCTCCATTGGTTGCTTTTAAGCGGAAATAGTAGTTTTGATTTACACTGCTTTTAAAAATTTCAAATTTTGCTGACATAATAATTTACCTTTTAAGATTGATAATAGTTTACCTAACAACCGATCAAATAAAAAAATGAACGGGTTGTTAAGTGCACTATAGATCGATTTAGATAACGGATCAACTTTTATTTTGAACGGGTAGGTAATTTTTTTTACTTGATAGCGAAATAGAAGTATTCAATCCCACCACTTGTAGACTTTTGCTCTTCTCTAAGTGCGAAACCCTCTTCAAACAATGCTTTTAATTTAGTGCTTGCATTGCTCAGCTTTAATTGGAATTCTTCTGCGACTTCGTTAGCTGTTGTAAGCCCTCTAGAGAGTAAGTAGTCAAAGATAGGTTGGTTAGTTTTAGATGGAACGCCAATCTTCTTATGGCTCACAAGATGGAATTGATCGTTTATATAATATGGAATAGGCTGTTCTAGCTTGGCTACTGGCCCCAATATGTTATCAAGTGAGTCTTCATCTTCCACATTAACTAAGCACAGACCTTTTTTCATTCTATAATTTAGTGCTACTTTTACTATTCCTTCACGAGCAAAAGAGGCATTAAAATAAGTGGTATTCATGGCAATGTAAAAAATATTGTGCTGTGGGTTACTATCGATATGTGAAACTAATGCGTTGTAGAGGACTTTACCTTCATTGGAACTTTCACCATGAAGTTTGCAATCATCCATTATTTGCTTTAAGTCTATGCTGTTTTTATTCTGTTTCATAAATTATATTGAAGCAGTTAATGTGGTGTATTGTCAAGTTATTTAATAAATTAATGGAATTTCAAAACAAATGAAAGTCCCTTTTAATGGTAATAAATTGAGAGAAGGAACTAGTGCATCGATAAAATTATCATGCTCAGATACTTTAAATAACCTGTATTGCTGCTCACTTAGACGAATTGTTAAATCTGAGTTCATTTTGCTCGCGTGGCGAAAACATGTTTCTATGCCATTACCTCCACCAACAGCAGGATCTTTTGATGATATTCCAACAGTTAACATTTCAGCAACCAACTCAGCATCTAAAAAATCTTTATACTTTTTATTATGCACTTTTAAAGACGGCTTAATGGTTTCTAATAAACCTAAACCACTATCACAAATTATAAGTTCTGCCCTAGGTCTTAGCCCATTTTTATACAACTGCATAGCAACATAACCATCTAACTTCGTCTTGCTATGTTCATATATGTTATTAGTTAACTCAGAGAAAATGGTACGGTAAATATTAGTAAGTCTCTTCTTATTTACACCATCGATATCTCCAAGATGATTTATTATCGTATCCGCTAGTTTTTGCGGTAACTTCTTATTGAGAATTTTAGCATTTACAATTTCAAGTTCAACTAAGGAACGGTTGTTATTCTGAAAAATAGACCTTCTAGACCTTTCTGGAGGCTCAGGTTCAACAAGGACATTTTCCTGTAATAGCCCAAAAAATCCCATTCTATCGCAATAACTCATTGCGTTGCTTTCTTTACCAAGGAATTTAAGCTTAATCTTAAATCCCAATGCTGAGTATTGGTTTGATACGTTTAACAGCCTTACGATTGTTTGGAGAGGTAAACAAGCTTTTGCAGGAATTGAAAATGTAATGGATTTTCGTCCTTTGAATATTTTATCCTTATTTTCAGATAATAATATTTCAAAGTCGTAACCTGATATCCAGTTATTCTTAGGTTTCCGAGATTTGAGTTTTATCGTTGCTGCCATGCGTTTATTCTACTTCTTTTCCATTAATAAAAGTATTGGGGCTTTAATTTCCCATTCAAGGGTATTAGCTATGATAGCCTCGTGTATATTGTTTTACTTTGATGTTAACACTAATTTTCGTCATATTTCGCCAATGAGCTTAAATAACAATAACACAACTACTTGTAACCCTTTCATATTATGAGCCGTTATGCTGCGAATACTATAAAGGTAGGTAGAAGATGGCTGTTATTCACGGATTAGTGATTGATGTAATTCTTTGATCTATTCGGGTGCAAGCATTGGATCATATTCAAAGTCAGGAAACTGTATAAGCCAAAGCATCAATAATTTAATTGTACGGACTATACCCAATTTAAATTCTTTACTACCTACTACCTAGGGTTTGTGAAAGGGAAGCTTTGAAACTGTTTTCATTTAACCAATATCAAGTTCGGTTTAAGCTATTGTTCGGCTAAATTCAAAACTTTTCTGTGTAGTTGGTATTTAATTGATCGCTAAATTTCTACTTTTATTATAAAAATCGTCAAACCCATAAAATTTATTACACCTCCTTTATATAGAATTTTCACCACCAAACTAAACCTCGTTATAAAACTGTCAAAATCAGCAAAATAAAATCTCTAAAATATTCAATAGTTTATTAAAAATCACATCAATATTTATCGCCATAATATGTATGTGGTACATATTATAATAATAATTAAATCAACGACTTAGGCTGTGTTTTTTGTGTGGAATATATTGACACGCCAGAATTAAATGTTAGTTTAAAAGCATATTCAAAAACATAACCATGAGTCTTACTATGAAAATTATTCCTGAAAAAGGCTTCAAGATCACTAGTAAAAATTTGATGAAATCATTAAACAGAGAAGGAACAAGGCAATTACTAGATATTGTCAGACCTGGCTCAGAAAACAACCCCTGGCGAAATGAAGCTGTTTGTTATCGCAATCAATTAATTGTTCATATGCTTTTGTACACAGATTGTGGAAGGAACGAGTTACTAAATATCAAATTAACAGACTTCGATCATGATGAAATGAGCATTAAAATTTGTATAGACTCTTATAATCCTAGTACTCATTCACGAGCGCTTAAAAACTTTAATAGAAAGATTATGATCCCCGATGCTATTTATCAAATGAGTGGTGATTACATTATGAGATTTCTATCTACTTCGAGAGTGATAAACAAAAGCCTGAATCTCTTTACAAGTCACGGAAAAGGAGAGCCACTGTCACTTTCATCGCTTAACAATATATTCAACTTATTAACAATAAACCTGGGTTTTAAGGTCACTTATAATACGTTACTGCACACATGGAAGGTTATATTTAGTAAACACATGGAACATTATCAAAATTATTTGATGGGCTGTGAGCTGGATTCATGCCAAGTCGAATTTATTACTAAAGATTGTCAGATGCTATCAACAATGCCAATGATAGGGATTAGTCCCCAACTTCAGAATAAAAAACATATTTCAGACAATAAGTAAATGTGTATACGGAACGAAAATTTCCATATTGAAAAACGCTCTAAGCCGGAATTTATTGATATGAGAGGAATCAATGGAATATAAAGTTCAACGTTTTGCGTTTGAATCAGGGGAGCGGTATGTATTGCTTACGAATGCTCAAACTGGTTTTCCCCTAATGTATCAAAACCTGTATGTCACTATTCATATTAGAAACAGGGGAAAGTCTATTAATACAATGATCGCCTGTTTAGGGGATTTGAGGCTTATTGAAGACATATGTGAATATTTGGATATTCAATTAGAACAACGTTTTGCGGAGGGGAAATTACTATCCAAGCCTGAAATGGAGTCTATTAGTTACTGGGCGAAAAAAACAAAGGTAGCACTTAAGAATGCTCAAAAAGTAAAAATAACAGAAAATGTTACTGAGTTTAAGCCTAACCTTAAACGACTTGAATTGAGTCGTTTTAAGGTAGTAATCGACACCGAACTTGTTAAGACAACGACTACTTATAATCGCTTGAGTAACATTATTTCCTATACAGTTTGGCTTGCAAATAGTCTTGCACCAACAAAGGTGATGAAGCAGATTGAGAAAATGGAAAAGCACTTCAAAACATACAGGCCAACTAAACAAACTTCAAACAATAGTGGTAAGAATGTTTTTAAGTCGCTGACTGAAGCACAAATGATACGTGTATTAGATATTATTCGCCCTGATGCAGTAGATAACCCTTGGAAAGATCAAGCCACTCGCTACAGAAACCAAATGATTGTGAATGTGATCTACGATGTAGGATGTCGAAAAGGCGAGTTATTAACTTTAAAAGCAACAGATATTGAAGGGGGATCTCATGAACTTAAAATCAGAAGGAGTGCTGATGACCCTGATGATAAGAGGCTGGACCAGCCATTAGTGAAAACATTGAGTCGTGACGTTGCTGTTTCAGAAGATGTGTTTGAAATGATTGAAAATTATATTATTAAATATCGTTCTCAAGTGAAAGACTCTGGTAAAAATCCATTTTTAATACTCAGCCATCAAAAGGGGGCAAAAACAGCAAAGGCACTTTCTATTTCTGGTCTTAAGGGAATGTTTGAAAAAATCAGTGAAGCAGTTGGGTTTAAAGTAGTCCCACATCCATTAAGACACACTTGGAATGATGAGTTCTGCGATGATATTGAGAGCGCTATAGCAGCGGGTGAAGTTACCGAAGAAGAAGCTGAAGATACGCGCAGTTATCTGATGGGCTGGAAAGAAAACTCGGGAACAGCAAAAACCTACACCAAACGATATCAACAGAAGAAAAGCTTACGATTAGCTTTGAAGTTGCAAGAAAAGCGACGTAGTCGGGTGAATAGTATTGTTGGTCAGTATGATGAAGATATTGACTTTTAAAGGGGCAGGTAAATGAATGATTTGGCTAAAAAATTAGGTTTGGCGGCAACAGGGAAGGTTACAAAGAGCGTATCTTTCCATGGATATGAATTCGACACGGAAGCTGATATATGGTGTCTCAGTAAAAGTACATCTATAAATATAGATTTCATTACTCTATTTACTCCTTTAATCCAAGAGGATATTCGAGGCACTCTGTGTTATTTTGCTGAGCATAAATCTGCCGCCCATACTGCGAATGTTCATAGAGAGATCAAAGCCTATTTAACAACAGGTGAAACAGCTATTACAGAGCTTGGACTATTAACATTCAAATCAGGTTTCGTAAAAAAAGATGAGTACCGTGTAGGTGTATTGAGAGTGTTTTTAAAGCAACTGCACATCCTTGGCTTTGATGCATTAAATGATGAATGCCTTGAACTACTTAATAGTTGGAGGTTGTCTGGTAATGAGACAGGTACGGCTGTTTTATCTCTTGATCCTGAAGATGGCCCTTTCAGTGATATTGAGCATGAAGCCATTTTAGATGGATTAGATAACTCCTTTGCAGAAGGGAAATTAGACAATGAAGGTTATTCAATTGCACAGTTGTTTGCAGCCACGGGCAGACGTCCTATTCAGCTCGGATCGCTAAAAATTGGCGATCTACGAGTAGATATCAAGATTCTTGGCACTCCAACATATATTTTAAATATCCCTAGGGCTAAGGTACGAGGTAGAGGTTTTCGTGCTGAATTCACCGATTTTGCAATAACAGAATATATAGGACAGGTACTTGATAAGCATATAAAACAAGTCATAAAAAAATCGGTTAAGATGATGGGAAGGGCACTTAATGAAGATGAAATAGCATTGCTTCCACTCTTCCCTGATTACAGCGAACTGTCGGTATTGAAGGGCTTATCCTCACCGGATGTGATTGTTTGGCTTAAGACAGATGCGCTTCACCTTACTTCGAAAAAGCTTGTCTCTGAACTGAAAGTAGTGATAGGCGGTTTGAAAATCACCTCAGAGAGAACAGAAGAGCTTTTAAAAATCACCGGTTATCGATTTCGTTATACGTTAGGAACAAGGGCTGCCAGAGAAAATTCTGGAGTGCTTACTATTGCTACATTACTTGATCATATTGATACTCAGCATGCAGATGTCTATGTTCAAAATCATCCTGACCATGCAGCTACAATATCAAGCATCATGAACGCGCCACTATTGAGGTATGCTAATGCCTTTCAAGGGAACCTCGTTAAAGATGAAGCAGAGGCACAAGATAATCTTGCGGGAGCTGAACGTATCCGCACCGAAGGTAGTAAGGATAATGTTGGTTCATGTGGAACAGATGCATTTTGTCGGGACTACGCCCCTATTGCCTGCTATTTATGTAAAAAATTCATGCCTTGGCAGGACGCTCCTCATCATTTGATTTTGATAAGTTTAGTGGAGGAACGTGACCGTATCAGTAAAGAAACGGGTGATTTAGCCATTGCGGCTATCAATGACAGAGCTATTATTGCTGTAAGTCAGGTAATGAAACAATGCGCGGAGTTAAAAAGAGACACGGAGTCGAGTAATGTCTGATGTGGTAATATTTAAGTCAAAATCAGAGGTAGATGCTAAAAAAAATTTAATGGCCTTTATTGAATTTTCACAAAAACTAGCCCCCTTAAATGACGAAATGGAATACGCTTCTTCACGTTGGAAAGATATTGCCAGCTTCACAAAGTTTGGAATTCCATCACAGAATAAAGAAGTGGCTAACCAACTTGACCCATCTATCATGCCCTTTGCTAAGGCATATCTGGCATATAGTCAAACACAGCATAGAACAAAAAATCCAAATGAATTGAAAGCATTGCGAGCAATTGAAGCCGCAATGTTAATGAGCCATGGGACAATTGACATCACAAAAATCAATTCGGCAGTTCTGGACAATGCAGCTCAAATCACAAGAGATAAACTAGGTACAGACGCGGCTTATCAAGGAGGTGGTCATCTTCAGAAACTTCAAGAGTTTCTGGCAAAAAAACACATTATTCAACAGTTTACTTGGAAGAACCCAAATAAGCGTGGAAAGGATATTGTAGAAAAAGTTGGCAAAGAAGGTGCTGCGAATAGAGAAAAAAAATTACCGGATGAAGTTGCATTACTTGCTATCGCTGAGATATCCAATCTAGGTGAAAGTAACTTAAATAACCGTGATACTTTTACATCATCAGTCATGCCAATATTGCTCTGTGCTCCAGCCAGAGCCAGTGAGGTCTTTTATTTAAAGGATGATTGCTTACACTACGATACTGATTCAAAGCAAAAACCAGTCGTGGGCTTTAAATGGTATTCAGGTAAAGGCTTTGGTCATGAAGTGGAGTGGATTCCAGAAGTTATGGTGCCAACAGCAGAAAAAGTGGTCGAACGTCTAACTGCTATGAGTAAACCGGCACGCGAATGGGCTGAAAAAATGGAGCAGGTAGTTGAAGCTGTAAATGCTGGTGAGACACCTCCTTTTCCAAGACATGTTCTCTGTCCTGATGTTGAATCTGATACAACTCTACTGACCTTAGTACAAGTTGCTAATGCGCTGGGTTATGCTAATAAGTCTGAGGAGGACCCAAATAACAAAGATAATATGGATAACGCCAGAGCATTTTTGAAAACTAGAGGGTTCACAGATAAAGGCTGGAAAAGAACAGATAAAAAATACTGCTTGCGAGATCTGATTCCTAAGTTGATTGAGAGGTTACCAAAAGGGTTTCCTTATGTGTCATATAAAACTGGCAATAATGTAAAGGTAAAGTGGTCTCAAGCGTTATTTAGTTTGCATGTCAATCAACTTAGATCAAACAAGCAAACCGTTTTGACCGAGCTGTGGATGCCTACCATAAATACCTTAAATGAAGATTTAGCCAAAACCAAAAAGAAAAATAAAAAAACAAGTGAATTGGCAAAAGTACTTTCGATATTTGAACGTCATAACTACCCATCTAGCTATGCAATGACCTCACATCAATTACGCCACATGCTTAGTACCATAGCTAAAGTAAACGGCATGAAAGAGCAAGTATTAACTAAGTGGGCAGGTCGAGCTGAAGGAAAGCATAATAGGGTTTACAACCATACTACCCCCCAACAATATAAAGAACAGGCTGCGTTAATTCAAAAACATAAAAACAATGATGATGAATTGGGATTGCGCGAATTTGAAATCAGCACACCCGAAACGTTGCAAGAGATAAATACTCGTTCTGCTCAAACCGCTCATATTACGGAATTTGGGGCGTGTATGCATGATTACATTATGTCACCTTGCTCTAAACACAGAGATTGCATCAATTGTGAAGAACAAAGGTGTATCAAGGGTGATGAAGTTAAGTTGGAAAAATTAGAACAACGACTTGAACGTGAGAATATGCTTATTGAAGGGGATAAAAAGGCAGTAGAAGACGGTTTACTTAATGCTGACCGCCATTATCAAAAACGGCTTATTACAGTACGTAGGTGTGAGGAGCTGATTGGAATATTAAGTGATGATAACGTACCAGATGGTTCCGTGGTGAAGTTGTCTATAGAAAGCGTATCTAATCTTGATTTAGTAATGGATAAAAATCATAAAAAAAGGCTATCTAAAATAGAGAAAAACAAGAGAGAACAACCTGTCATATCAATAAAAAAACCAAGAGCACTTGCACATTATAAACGAAGTAAAAGGACATAATTGATGGCGAAGCATCTTACAGATATAGATATTCATAATATAATTTCACTGCTTGATGGGTGGGACAGTAACAGCAAACTTACATGGGATAACTTGTGTGTATTAGCGCTTAAAAGATACCAAATAAGTACTACAAGGCAAACAATCCAAAAACCTTTACGGATAAAGACAGCATTTAAAGGCAGAAAAAAAGCATTAAGATCAGGTCAAGAGAAGCCAAAAACTCCTGCATCTCTTAATATTGCAGCAAAACGAATTGATAAGTTAGAGAATGAAAATGCTCGATTGGAGAGTGAGAGTGCTAATTTACTTGCTCAGTTTGTGGTATGGCAGTACAACGCTTACGCAAATGGAATGACAGTTGAACAACTCAATAGAGCCATGCCGGCAAAAAGCACAAGTTAAGTTTCCTATTTAAGTAAATGCGTTATTTTTTGTCATTAATTTCGGTTTTAATCTGAACAGAATGAATACAATTAAAAAAGAGCTTCGTAAACGATCTCATGATAATTAATCAAATAGGTCCTTTAAAAAATTAGTAGAAATAAGAAGGAAAAATTAGGCAATGAATAAAGATGTTGATGATGATGAGTTTATTTCGATGATGTGTTTATGGGTTTATAAAAATGCTACATACCCATTAGAATTAATCACCTTTCTACAGTCAGAAAATGCTGAGAAGCTCATTGCTATTCAAGATTATGTAGCAGATGGTTGTAGCTATTTGTATTTAGGTGATAAGTCATATAAAAATTATCAATCAGCTTTAACTAAGGTTGGCGTTTTAATGGATCAGATGGACTATGCAGGGAGTTTAAACATTTACAAGTCTAGTCACCCACTGAGCTGTCCTATCTTTTGCAGTGGTTATGATAGTCAACATAATTCAAACCCATATGAAGAAAACACAGACGAATATACTGAGTGGAAATCAGGTAAAAATTTTCGTTTGTCAGAAAGTGAAAAGGAGTAATTTTACAGTAAGCTATTTTCACTCCATTCAACATATTCGACAAGCAAGTTTGATGAGGTGAACTATGCAGTCATATTTAGTTATGATTTTTGGATTGATAGCTTTTTAGGAAAACTACTTTGCTTAATATGTTCTAGGTATTATTTATCGCCTCAAAACCGCCATTCTAGACAGTTTTTTAGGTGGTTTTGTTAAGCGAAGTTATGTTCTCTGATTCGTACCACTTAAGAGCAGCTTCCTTTGATCCCCACCCATTCTTGCATGAAGCTTAAATAATAATGGGTATTATGGAACGCGGTACTTTAGTTAAAAAATTATTGTGAAATTCTGCGCTTAAACGTAAGGATGCTAGCTACTCTCAAGAAAGCTTTGTTGCCTATGTAGGTATCAAATGAAGTAATTACGGTGGCTTAATTAATATAAATTAAGAAATAATGCCGTAGAGAATAAAGTATAAAATTAATTTAGATTAGCCTAAAACACTTTAGAAACACATTCATGTATATTTATATGAAAAACCTTAGTTTTTTAAGGTATATTGACCCTATTAAATATTTAAAAACAGGCTGTTGAGTCGCAACTTCCTATCTAGGCATACTCAGTTAGTTCACCAACAAACCAGTTGAGTTTAGCTAATTCATTTTAGATAAGTACATAGAAGAAGGTGCACAAGAATTAGCAGCCAAGAAAATTCGCAGTTTGGTCGAACTTAAATACAACACCATAAGCGACGAAACAGCAGAGTTTGACTCACCCGCAGAAATACGAGACACATTTATTGGGTTTCAGAAGTATTTTTATGATGTTTAAATGAAAGGATTAAAAAATGAGTGATGAAGGAATTATCGAAACTGTTCAGGATAAAAATTTATCTCATAAAAGTTTTTCTATAAAACTTGGGGCTTTACAAAGGAACAAGGTTTTTTCTTCACCTGAAAAGTTAAGAGAGTTTATAACCAACGAAGAAGAGTGTTTTCGGTTTTTAAGTGAGCAAACAGAAGTCAATTTAAAAAATATAACGACAATTTTAAATGGGTTTTATGTAACTGTATTCCGGTTGCTTGAAGGAATTGCTGTCGTATGGGAGTCCTCTGAAGAAGATCGGCTTAATCATTTGATTAATGACCTAGAATCATGCCTAGATGATTTTTATATTCCTTTGACAAACACGTTTATAGGAAAGAATATTGTTAAGTTATCTAAGTCAGATTGTACTTTAGCATCGATGATAATATTTTCATCTCTATCGCCAAGCCTTTCCTCGTCAAATAATAATGCTAAAACGATGTTTAATCAGTTCAACCAGTTTGTATTAAAGGGTAATAGAGGCCCAACAGCTGTTGTGACTGCAATTAATACATTGAATGGTACTATTCTCGCTGCCAATAGGCTGCTTATGAAGTGGGAAGCTTTTGGCAATACAGGAGATTTGGATACATATAGAAAGTCATTAGGTCAAGCAACAGAAGAATTAAATTTTGCTCATGCGAATTCAATTTCACAATGCAAACAAATAGAAGAGTGGCTAGAAAATAAAAATGAATCACTCAATTCAACGCAAATAAAAATTGAAGCAAAAGCGAATAGCTTATTTTTAAAAACAATTAAAAAGGGACTTAAAGGTAAAGTTAAGCTTCAAAATAGAGTTAAATCTGATATCAGTAGTGCTATTGAGCGTCTTAATACGGCAGAAACTACCTATAAAGAAAAAGTAGAGTTAAATGAGTCTGTTGGCTACTGGCAAACCAAAGAAAATAATCATCGAGATGAAAGAAAAAACTGGTTCAAAGGTGTGATTGGGTTAGTAATAGCAACACTCATATTTCCTCTAGTAGTTATGGCTATAACTGCATGGGCTACAAACGACTTAATGAATGGCCATTTAATTATGGGAGTTTTAAATCCGCTAGTGATAGCAGCAACATTAATTTCTCTATCATTATGTACTTTTGGCGTTAGGTTCTGTTCAAGGCAATTTTCATCAGCAAAACATCTTGAGTTAGAAGCAACTGAACGAAGAACAATGATTTTAACTTACCTAGCTTTAATGAGTGAAAATAAGCTTAAAGAGCAAGAAGATCGCAAAGTTGCTTTGGATACACTGTTCCGTCCATCTCAAACAGGTATTGTTGCTGAAGCGAGTAGTATTATGCCAACAGACTCAATTATTAAAATTCTTGATAAACGTACTGGTAGTTGATATGAAAAGTTTAGAGACAATACCCAGAAGTATGAATGTTAAAGACGACTGTAGGATACAGTCTAAGCCTGCATAAATGGCCAATCATAATTAATAAGTAGGTTATATAATGTTTGATACAAGCGGAAGGACAGAAGAAGAAATTTTTCAAGAGCTTGAAGGTTTATGTGAGCAACCAGGTATTATCGATGTTGTTGCTTTTTTATGTTTTAAAGATACTTTTATTCATGGCAGTGAAGGAAAAATTGATGCTGAAGTAATGGCTCAGCAATATGATCGAAGTAAGCTGTCTAGAACTGAATTATCAACATTGATAGGCTTGGTTTGTAAACATGGAATTATTGAGCAAGCTATAACCAAAGTAGAGTTAGAGCAACATGTCACTCATATTTACAGCTTGTTTGAAGAGCTTCATTCGTCTTTTTACCTGCCTGTTAATTTTGAAGAGTTACTTGAAAACAAAACTTCGCCAGAAGAAGCATTAAGCTCAGGGGCCTTCATGAGGGAAGCTATTTTTTATGCTGGAGAGGGAGTATATAAGCATCAATATAGAGATTTATCTCAAACTAGGTATCGAGCTGATAATGCGTGGTTAAACGATAATAAGGGCTTTTTAATAGAGAATGCAACTGAAGTCATTACGGCAATTGAACAGTTTCAATTAGATAATATCAATAGGCTCGTATCTGCTGCGAATAGTTTATATTTACCAAGCTACCTACCAATTTTTAAATTTACAGCACAAGATCTTATTAATTATTCTACATTGCCATTAGAAGTAATAACGGCTGTTATATCTGCTCTTTCAGCCACCCCTTCCGAGGGGATGACTGATTTTAAAAGTGTAGATGACTTCAATCATAGAAATGCCTTCCCTGTCATTAAACTAGATGGAAGCGAATTTATTACCTTACAATCTTATAGCTTATGGGAAGCTTTATACGAAAGTCCATTCTTTTGGTTTGGTCAGGATAAGTCGTACTCAATAACGGCGAGTGAACATAGAGGAGAGTTTACCGAAGATTTTACAGCAGAACGTTTAGCAGCAGTTTTTGGGGAAGAGAATGTTTTTACCAATATTGATATTTTTGAAGGTAAAAATAAGACAGGTGAGATAGATGTACTTGTTTCATTTGGTCACATCGCATTTGTAATACAAGCTAAATCTAAAAAACTCACTATATCTGCTCGTAAAGGCAATAGTAATCAATTAAAAAGTGATTTTAAAAAAGCAGTTCAAGATGCATACAACCAAGCATTTTCATGTGCGGAGCTGCTCCAAAAGCAAGGTGTGACGTTTAAGCGTGCTAATGGAGCAATATTAGAGTTAGAACAAAATTACAAAATGATTTTTCCTTTTTGTGTTGTATCTGATTATTATCCTGCTCTAGCAAGCCAAGCCCGCCAATTCTTAAAATATGAGGTTACTGAGAAAATACAATTCCCTTATGTTATGGACGTTTCACTTATTGATTTACTAGCTGAAATGCTCGAAACACCACTATTTTTCATAGATTATATTAAAAAGAGATGTGACTTTGCGGAGTCTATAATATCTCAGCATGAGCTTACAATATTAGCGACTTACCTTAAGCAAAATTTATATTTTGAAGGTGGTTTTAATATGATCATGCTAGAGGATGATATTTCAGCAGAGCTTGAGCTTGCTATGTTAGCTAGAAGAGATGGTTTTGATGCCCCGCAAACACCAGAAGGTATGTTAACCGCTCATGATGATACACATGTAGGACGTATTTTAAGTGATATAGAACGCTCACCTGATTACTGCATGTTAAAACTAGGGTGTCACCTACTTTCACTGTCCGGTGACACAAAAGAACGATACAACGAAGAAATTGAGCAATTAATAAATCTATATCAAAAGGATGGTAACCACCATGATAGGACTTTTGGTTTTACTGAGGGTAAGTCAGGGTTAACTATTCATTGCAATGATGAAAGTATATCAACATCATATAAAAAACTGGCTATTCACTGTGAAAAAAGAAAATATACCTGTAAGGCTGATACATGGCTTGGATTATGTTTTTGTCCGATTAAGAAGAAATTCAAATTTGCCACCTATCATGAAGCACTATGGGAGCAGTCTGATGAGCTGGATGAAATAGTTAAAGGTTTACCTAAAATAGGTAAACAACATCGTATTAATTATGAAAATGAAAATGAAAAGCCAACAAGGCAAAATCCACTGAAGCCAAAGACAAAAGTAAAAATTGAGCGAAATAAACCTTGTCCTTGTGGTAGTGGTAAGAAGTTTAAACGATGCTGTTACTAAAACTGGTGGTTAGGTTTCTTCATAAGGAAAACCAAATTGAATAGATCGGCAATACCTAGCGCACAGAAATGGCTAAGTCAATTTCTTCCTCAAGATAAAGCGATGGCGAAAAAACTTCTCGATCAACTTGTCTTTATATCAACAGATGATGTAGTTAATGCATTGGGTGAACGTATCAGTACTCTCATAGCAGGATGTAACAAAGTAGCAATATTTCCTGTTAGGGAATTAATAGAGATAGAAGAGGATGATATTGAGGAACAAGAAGAAAGTGATATCTATGATGGTTTAGAGACTGATGAAATTAGTCCTATGGTTGAAAGTTATTTTCAATTAGATAATGATGATGCCGTACCAGTAGTTCAGCCAAATAACATTACTTTAGGAAGCGAAGCATTTGTTTCTAATTTGATTACACAGTTAGGGCGAAGGTATAGAGATAAGATCATTTCCCCTGAAGGGAATAAGCAGAATCCAACCATTAATAACTTAAGGGCTGAAAAAGTTGATTCACTTATTTTAGTTGATGACTTAATCGGTTCAGGAAATAGAACTAAAGATTTTTTAGAGTCTATTTATCAACACCCAACCATAAGAAGTTGGCTGTCAGGGAAGCATGTTGAAATTCATATAATAAGCTACATGGCATCAGACAAAGGAAAGGGGTTGGTTGAAAAGTGGTGTGGAAAGCATCCTAAATCTACACTTCATGTTCTAAATAAATGCCCTATGATGAATGTAAATGATGAAGCCCTCATTGATTTGTGCAAAAGGTATGCAAATAAAAATGAAAAAATTCCAATTGGCTATGGGAATAATCCAGTCAGAGTTGTCTTTTCTCATTCCGCACCAAATAATTTACCCGCCTTATTATTTAGAGATTGTAATAAGTATAAGCCTAAAGATGTTTCCCTTAGACCTTATATTAAGTCTTGGAAAGCGCTCTTCCCAAGTAGAGCGTTAGCCGAAGCATTGAAGACAGAGCTGTCTGAAGCAACACCAGTGACCTCCATACAACAGCAACTAAAAGAATTGTTGTATATTGTTAGTACTAATCCTGGCATCAATGTTAATTCATTGAATGAACACTTCTCAGGAACTGATGGTCAAAGGAACTTGTGTAAAGATAGATGTTTAGGGTTTGGTTGGCTACGTGAGAGTGATTATCAACTTTTTTTAACTGAAAATGGTGAGCAAGAATTGATTTTCATAAACAAAAATAACAACTTAAAAGTTATTGCTAATAACGAAGATAACTATTACCCTTCCAACATGAGTCGGGCCATGAGCCATCAAGACTAGTGTTAACTGCGCGGTTTACGTGTGGTGCATTGCAAGCAGCTATTAGTACATTGGTAGTACTGCTTGCAATGTTCTCGTTTAGCTCTTTGCTAAATGGATTATATTTTTAGGTTCGCCTTTTAATATAATTTTGCTTTAAGGTTAATTTAAAGTAATGGAAAAGCTCTCGCTTTAATTCGCATTTCATTGGTAAAGCAAATTTCGGGCGATGACTTCTTCATTTACTTTACCAATGTAAGCAATATCAAAGGTAGTTTTATGGCAATTGGACCGGCTCATACATATATAACTAAAGGGATTGATAAAGGTTTTGTTAAAGAAAATCTTTTAGATATTTATAATTCATCACTTGATCTAAAACGTAATACTCAAACTTACATTCACAGTCTAGCTCACCTTTGTCATTACTCCGGAGGAAATTACCAATATCTTAGAAATGTGATTAACAGAGGAGTTGAGTGTTATGAAGTTTACCCGATTCTTAAAAGAAGTGGTGGCCACAGGTATATTTCATCACCAGACGATGAACTAAAAAAAGTTCAGCGTTGGATTAATAAATATGTCTTGGCTAATGTAAAACCCCACTGGCGTTGTTATTCATATCATTCAGAAGCATCTATATATAATGCAGCTAAAGAGCATTGTAGTTCAAAATGGTTGATTAAAATGGATATAGAGAACTTTTTTGATTCTGTATCTGAAGTTGTAGTGTATAAAATGTTTAGAAAATTTGGTTATAAACCACTGTTATCATTTGAACTATCTAGAGTATGTACAATAGAACCTCGCTCCATAAACCAAGCAATGGTTGGAAAGTGGATCAATTACAATAGTGGTTCTGACGAATTTCCTTATAAAAGAAAAAATGTTAAGTATTTTGGTCGATTACCTCAAGGTGCCCCGACTAGCCCTGCTATATCAAATATAATATTTAGTGATATTGATGAAGTACTTCAAGGTTTTTCTGAGAAAAATAACCTAACATATACTCGCTATGCGGATGATATTTGCTTTTCCTCTCATGACAAAGCCTTTACTAGAGAGTGTGCAAAGCTCGTAATAGACTTTTGCACCATTGTACTGCGTACTAATGGATATGCTGCTAAAAAATTAAAAACTAAAGTTATTCCTCCTGGTGTCAGAAAGGTGGTGCTTGGGCTCAATGTTGATCATGATGAGCCTAAACTCACCAAAGCATACAAAAAAAGATTGGAAAGCCATATCAGGGGCATAGAAGAGTTCAATGCAGTTGGCCACGCAGAGCATAAAAAATTTAAATCTGTTTTTGGGATGTTGGAACATGTTCTTGGTTTAATTAACCATGCTAGGTTAGTCGAGTATGGTTATGCTATGAAGTTGCTTAGTAGATATAACATCGCGAAGCAGAAGCAAGGTTTTATGTGAAATAAGTGTTTTTTAGTTAGGAGTGAGTGAGCAACTTTATCAAATTAAAATGTAAAGAATTATAGTGAAAACAGTAGAGCCTTTACTAAAAACTTTACATTTTCTGGCTTTCCTTTGTATCTGATTGATTTTTAATGATTATTCATCTTTATCTTCATTCAGGGGACATATAACCTTTTTAAACTGATAAAACAGTTTTTAATGTATCAAAAGGTGAGCTTAGGCTCGCCTTTTTGCGTTTTAAAACTGACCCGTCCTAAATAAGGTTTTTTGAATAGTTTGCAAAATTTACTGATGATTGTCTGTAATCAACTATCCCATGCACTATAAACTGACCGTAAAGCCCCTTTCGTTTAAATCATTTTCAGCTCACTTCTTGGTTTTTCTTATAATAAAATTTAATTGTTGACCTGTGTGTTACACACAGGTCTATTATTAAAGTATGCAATGAACAGACAAGAGAAAAAAGGATTACTGATGAAAGTGAAAGCGCTGGCAGAACATTTAAATACGACCCCCGATACAGTTCGTTATTATGCGAGACTCGGATTGTTGCATCCTCAAAAGTCTGAGAATGGTTATAAGTATTTTTCTGAAACAGATAAAGTGCGTTTGCAGTTCATCTTAAATACTCGAAGCTTAGGTTTTTCAGTCGCTGATATAAAAAAGATATTAATTGAAGCGGATAGTGGTCGTACCGCATGTCCCATTGTTAGAAAGTTAATTGAGCAAAAGTTAGCAGAAACCGAACGTCAGTTTCAAGAAATGCTGAAGTTGCGTGCCAAGATGAAATCGGCGTTAGTTGCTTGGGATGAAATGGATGATGAATTGCCTACCCCTAATATGGTCTGTCATTTAATTGGACTTTTAAATGAGCCGTTGATAACTCCCCTTAAAGATAAGCGAGTAACGTGTGATGAGCAATCATAATAAAGATGCTAACAACATACAGCTTTCCATTGAAGGAGCAAGTTGTGCCAGTTGTGTTAATAAAATTGAAGTGGCATTAAAAGCGGTAAAAGGTGTTTTAACGGCAGAAATGAATTTTGCTGATAGCCGTGTGGTTATCACAGGACAGGCTAGTGTCGAACAATTAATTATGGCGGTGGAAGGTGCTGGTTATAGTGCCAAAACGTTAAGCAGTGACGATGAAGAAAGTGTTTTGGCAGAAAAGGAAAAAGCTGATTGGGTTTATTATAAAAAATTGATACTAAATACTTGGGTTGCACTTTCTTTAGGTATTCCCTTGATGGTATATGGGCTTTTTATTGGTGAAATGACAGTTGCAACTCCTATGGAAAGGTTTTCATGGCTAATTGTTGGTATTGCTACTTTAGCCGTAATGTATTTTGCAGGTAAACATTTTTATATTGGTGCATGGAAAAGCCTTAAAAACCATTCGGCAAATATGGATACCTTAATTGCCCTCGGTACGGGCACAGCATGGTTGTACTCAATGGTAGTAGTCTTTTTTCCTGATATTGTTCCCATGATGGCCCGCCATGTATATTTTGAAGCGACAGCGATGATCATTGGCTTAATCAATTTAGGATTAGCGCTCGAGTTAAAAGCAAAAGGTAAAACGTCTGAAGCGATAAAGCGTTTAATTGGTCTGCAAGCTAAAACCGCGCAAGTTATTCGTCATGGTGAAACCTTAGACATCGCTATTTCGCAAGTCATGATAAATGATGTGGTAAAAGTGCGCCCTGGCGAGAAGGTTCCTGTCGATGGCATAGTGATAGAAGGGTGCAGTTCAATTGATGAGTCTATGCTCACTGGTGAGCCTATGCCAGTAGAGAAG
>PJEL010001065.1_pt1 | contig 29257 bp, 27 predicted proteins | sample 1853271 | NCBI WGS metagenome assembly PJEL01 (sample SAMN08108733, study PRJNA415343) | Invertebrate metagenome, whole genome shotgun sequencing project. | host: Globobulimina | place: Sweden: Gullmar Fjord | collected 2015-08 | reverse complement strand
CTTAACCTTATCTAAACTGTTTCAGAATGGAAAATAAACCCTGTTGCGGTCAAATCTGTCGAGGCCAAGTGCGTGTTGCCTGGCGAGGCATGTACGGCCCCCGCACAAGGAGATACATTTGTTGACACACGGGGCGTATCTAGGAAGGGTTCCGTCACCAATTTGTTCTCAGATACATCGTATGACTGCTTTGTGATCACCAATAGAAGAATTGGAAGACCCCAGTGCTCCAAACGAGTCAGTATCACCACAAAATTGTTGCCACCTTTTGTGTACTCTTCCAATAATGTAGCTCCGAACAGCAGTCTGCCGGCCTCCTATAAGACAGAGCGTTGTTTTGTCGGAAAGAATGGAAACTTGGTTGACTGTATGGATACTAGTCTCACAGACACGATTGTTGACGGGGTCGTGGATCCACAGAAGAGATGGATCACATTTGCTGATAACATTCCAGTCACCTGCCCTATCGGTCCTATGGGCACCATTTATGCGAGCGAATGTCAGACTACTTATGAACCACCGAATAACTTTGTCATTGGACTTGCTACATTTGACCCCTTGGCCAAGCGCGCATGGTTTGCTATCTTCCCCAACAGCCGATCCTCACGCATCCCTTCTAAACTGACTGAAACACCTATTAGACAGTACTTGAGTCGGAGGTTGGAGGCAAAATCTGAGTACATTCAGCGCAAGCATCGTCCAACTGCAAGTAATTCTGATGGGTACGTTGTGACGTGTGCAATCGATGCTCTTGGAAAGTATGTAGGATGCACTCAGTCAGATCCAATTGACATTCCCTACTTGGCTGGAGCTAGTGAAGCGCTGAACGGATACTATTTGTCCAACTATACATTGGGGAACAAGCTACAGTTCTGTCAGAACGATCAACCGTTCCCTTGTGCCAATATTACTGGCATCCCTGAAGAGATGGCTGTCTTTTATGTTCAGTTTTTCCCAGACAAGTATGCTTACTTGACTGGGAGTAATAGCACTTCTGAAATGACTGTTCGTTGCATCGTAAGGGGGGCCACAGAGTTCAGCGACTGCAATACTGTGTATGCAGGTCCGGATTCTCTCACAGTCTTACAGAGCGCTAATGATGGGGCAAATGCCTATAATGTGGTATATTATTCAGATCCAAATGCCGATTTTGAAGCTCAGATTTTTGTCTGTGATGTCAACCAGGCCGATGGAACATTTGAAGACTGCAATGCCATATTGTCCTATGGACCAGGTCAATATCGCACTGATCCCATTTTCTCTTCTCCGATCATCTTCTAAGCATGTGCTGAGATTGCTTAACCATTTTATGAATCATCTTGTAACACACTGAGTAGTACTTTAGTAGCTTGAAGCTTGAAGTAAGTGGCACTTGACAATATTGGCCTTGCAAAGATCTGATGTTCTCAAAGACAAATCACCAGACATATTTTGTCATGGATTCATTCAATATTTCCATTTTCTATTGTAAAACAACAATAATCGGGATGTATTAGATGAATACAAGGGGATGGATGATATCCACGAGACGAACGACATGTGGATTTCAAAGGGTACACGTTGGATACCCTTCTCCTGTACGAGTGTCACCGCGACACTACGCCAGAGCACGTGGAAATGAGGATTATTATAAACTAGAGGACTGTATTTGGCAAGGAACCGAGGAGGAGGCGCTTGCACCTGGGAGTCTTCCTGAACAGTTGACTCCACCTTGGAAGGTATGATGTGATACATCTTTCTGATACTATGCTATTCTGCAAAAATCGATAGTATCGTATTGCAATGTACAGATTACATTGCTCAGTGATGGATCCGTCACCCGTCATCTTCAATTAATGACTGGACAGAAAGTGAATGTTGATTGTGTTGAAATGAGAGATATTGGTCCCTTTTCCAAAGCATCCATTCCATGCTCGTGTACCATCCCAGGTCTGGAAACAGGATTTGAGACGACCAGGCGCCAAGTATTTCTCACCTTGTCTGATACTGAAGAGCGTCCATATGTATATGCTACTTCATGGTGGCACAAGGATGTTATTGATGAGTATTTAAAGGACAAAGAAAAGCCCATCTGGTCCTCATTAAGCTCAGAAAGGACTGAACTTTTCCGAGATATTATTGATGTTCAATGCGGGTATTGTGCAGAGTTGGAAAGGTACGTGTAACAATGTCTTGCACAGGCATTTCTCTCTGGTATACTCTGTAACCTTCTCCGTCATGTATGCATGCAGATATTTTGGGTGTGAGGGACCCTTTTGGGGACGGACATACATATTCTGGCATAAAGGATCCCCTCTTACAATAATATATGAAGTGTTCTCCCCACGATTACATGAGTTTTTGGGTCCATCCTGTTTCATTGATGAACTGACATAGTATTCAAGTAACCATCATTCTCTAGAATAGTACACGTGGCAGTAGTAGAGTATGCATGGCAAGCATCAGGTCGAATTCGAAGCTACGTTCGAAGCCATCCAGTTTAGACACCCCGTGTCACGAGTATATAAACACTTTGAATATGTATTTAATTACACAAGATTGTAACTTTGGCACGTTACGTCTGCATTAATCACCAACGACTGCCAGTAGACGTGTATCCCCTCGTGAGTTGGCACAGGATCGGAATGAGGGCACGCGCTTTCCTTTGCCTTGCCCTGTTTACCCTTGTGCTGGCATTTTTACCTCACAATGTACAATCAAGAGCGAAAATAAAATGCAGGCAACCTAAAAAGGGCTCGAAAAAGGAGAAAGACGAGTGTACTTCGGTCTCTGGGAAGAAGCCGGACAGGTCACCAAACGTTCCTCCAGCCCTTCCAAAGAAGCCTCTTATGTATTCGTATGAGATACTCGATACCATTGAGAGGGATGGTTCTATCTTCACACAAGGACTAGAGATTTGGAAGCCATGTGCATCATGCCGTGAGAGCATGTTTTCCAGCTCTGGGTTGCATGGTGAGTCATTCATTGTTGAAAAGGACCTCAAGACTGGCAAGACGTTGCAATCCAAGGATCTTCCAAAGGAAGAATTTGGCGAGGGTCTGACGATCTTAGACAAAAAATTATACCAGGTTGTATGGCAAACCAGGAAATTATATGTGTACGACGTTGATAATTTTGAGAATGTTGAGACAAAGGAACATTCTGCTACAGATGGTTGGGGGTTGGCAAATGATGGAAAACATCTCATCATAAGTGATGGGACAGATATCCTTACATTTGTTGAGCCAGATGAACCAGAAAACTTTGTCAAACTTCTCTCGATTACATTTGATGGTACCCCGGTGACCGATTTAAATGAGCTCGAGTGGATTGATGGGGTCATCTATGCAAATGTTTGGAAATCTGACTGCATCGCAAAGATCAATCCAGAGAATGGTGAAGTATTTGGATGGATTGATGCAAGTGGTCTTAGAAAGCTTGTGGTGAAGCAGGTCGAGAAGGAAAGAGGGCAATCTGACTCGGACTACACGTTGAATGGTATTGCTGTGAGACCAGGTACAGCAACTCCCATGTACGTCACAGGGAAACTGTGGCCGAAAGCCTATCTCATAGAAGAAAAGGTCATGAATGGTGGAAAGCCTATGACTGATACTGACATTAAGAGAGCCAAAGACACATGCTTGGTGTGACCGTAATTAATCTAATGCACGCATCTCTGAAGATGCTGGGCTGATCCTGTAAAAGAATGCATACCAGCTAGTGCTTAGTGTAAAAATATCAAAAGATACTTCATTTCCAAGATACTTTTCAAGGAAGACGGCTTGAGAGGTGAGAAGATAAACTGATACCATCAAGGCGACCCTTCAATGGGATGCTTTGACGAACTCCATTCGGAGCAAAAACACCTGGGTCGAATAAATCTCGGGACGGGCATGAACACTGTGTGATTGCCCTACGAATACGCACGTCCTACACACATACAAGTCCTATTTCATTTCATTACATTATTCCAATACTGGATAGCCAGTTTTCTTCGAGTTTGTGAGCTCACGAAAGGGAGTCACAACCGCGACGCTGATTACAGGCTCGACTCTTCGTTCGATATCGATATTGAACGTTTCCTTCCTCTTTTGGTTGGTTTTACATTTTTTCTTCACAATTTTCATATTCTGTTGAAACAAGGATGATGAACGGCAGCAAATACGCTGGACTAGGGGCTTCCCTAGGCGTTCCGCAATCCGCGTTGGAGTCAGTGACGAGTTTGGATCCTAAGGATTATATTTATCCCTCATTTGGCTCAATTGGATCTTCTGAAAGTATTGAAGAGCAATTGGCGGGACGAGGGGCTGAAGAATCCATGCGAGTTTTTTCTTTTGAGCAGCGGGCTCAGAATCTGAGACAGAGCTACTCGAGCATTTTCACTGGTTTTGGAAGATCCAATTCATTTTCTCAAGGTAAGCATTTATTTCTTGGATCAATTGATGTGTGGCATTGTTTGCGTATCGCGTTACCCCCTCTCTGATGAGGCTGGAGGTTGCGATCAATCGAAACGGTAGACACGCGAGCCTAATATGACGACATATGATGATTAATTAACATTCATTGCTTGCATTATTGTTGCAGTTTGTCCTGTGGACGTACTTGCCGACTTAGACCCAGAGAGCTTAGACTACCTCAAATTGAACGAGTATGATATGAAGGCTATTTCTGAGGAATATTCAGAAAAGAGTTCCAATACTACTGCTACCAGGATATCTCCTAGAAGGAATACGTGCGGAAGCACGAGACGAAGCAGAAAAAGTGTCCTTCAGGAGGAGGAGGACGATGACCTTTTGGTATCTGGTGGGTCTAACTTTCATGGTCTTGACACTGAAATTTTGGGATCAAAGTCATCTAATATAATGGCTCTATCAGGAAAGAGAGGGAGAAAGCTTTCGCTTTCGCTCGACCACGAGGCTACAGCAGCGTGTATTAACTCTGTCCTGGATAGTGACAAAGTGACTCATGCCTTGGAAGGAACCAAGCAGTCAAAAAAGCAACGTTTGAAGACTGGTGGTGCCAACCCGTCAGACTCGTGCGAGTCAAGTCCATGCAATGTTAATTTTGCATCTTTGGAAGAAACGAACGCCATTTTAGGATGAGTGCTTGCAGCTAGGACTGCTGTGTGTGTTCTTAACTAAACAAGATGCGCCGTGTCCCTAGGTTTTTCAACCATTGCTACGTAATACATAATCAGAAAGTCAGCGAAAGGAATCTTAAATTTTACATCTTTGCAGCTTTTTTTTAAAGAAACAATACAGCCGCAAGCGAGAACAGATAATTTGTTGCAGTGACGTTCTCCAGCGCGGCACAGTTTGAGGAATGACCATTGTCAAGTACATTCGTGTTCTTTTGTTGTATCACTCAAGTACAAATTATCGTGTAATAGAGTTACACGTACACTACCGTTTTTTTTGCGCCTTTGCCCTGCTGCGTGTCAACCGAGGAGTCAATTCTTTGGCTGCTTTGTCCTTTCCACTTGGTTTCTTTTTTGTTGTTGCTGTTTTCTTTTCTTCTTCTCCTGCTACTTTTTCTTCTTCTACTACTCCTACTACTGGCTTTTTCTTCTTCTTCGTTTTTGACGTGCTCTTCTCATCGTCCACAGGCACAATATCACCATACGAATACTCTATCCCAGCAGCAGCAATCTTCTTTGCCCTCTTCCTCGCAGCCAGTGATGCCCTCTTCTTCCGTTTCGCTTCCTCCTCCTCCGTCCGCTCTTTATTATGCCGTTTAGATTCAATTTCTCTCCAAGGAATACGTTTAAACGTCCTATTCGCTCCTTTGAAAATCTCAGGATGCACATCTGCCTTGTTCATCACTTTCACCTCCAACTTTTGACCAAAAAAGTGATACCCATTCATCGCATCCGCAACAATCTCCGCCACTTCAGCTGACATGAACTGTATAAATCCATAATGCTTACTTTTTCCCGTCTTTTTATTGCGAGACAGTCGCACATGAGACACTTGCCCAAACTGGGAGAAGAATTCTTTCATTTGCTTCTCATAAAAGCCATGGGGAATATGACCAATATAAATAACATTACTCAATCCTTTATCTTTCGTATTCACAATAGTCTCTGCATCTACCACTGGCCGTCTGCGCTTCTTCGTTGTTGCATCCGATGTCCCTGCATGTGCATGGAGGCCTGCAGCCTTTGTACTCGCCGTTCCTTTCTTCTTCATCTAAAGATTCTATGTATAGTAGTTATGTTTTACTATCTTACTACTATGACATATACATTGAATTAATGCCGTTTCGTTCTTGCTCCAGTATCTTTAGTACCAATGGAGAAGACTTGCAATTGCAATTGCATGCCATGAATGTTTCAACACTAGTAGATGTATTGTAGTGTTTCTTCTAGTAGATCGAGATCTAGATCTCATTCATCCTTGTAATAATAAGAAAAGAAAAGAACCAGGTCAGATCTGACCACCCCCAACCTTTCAAAGGTTTGGTTGCATGCAAAGAGAGAGAGAACTGTACTGATCAGTAATACTCATGAGTATTATTACTCGCACTAGCACATTCTGTAACAATCCCATTAAAAAAATTCCATATGTATCAAATACATTCATAATAATTCATACGTACATGAATAAGAATACTACACAACAGATTCTCGTGAGAACGCTAGGAGGAAGGACACACGTCCTATCAGACCTACCTCGTTTCTCAACTCAGGATGACCTTATCTGGTATATCCAGACCCATATAGAACGAATAGTATCCACAAACATCATACTTGATGTCAGAACAAGCACTGGAAGACGAATACATGGAAGAACGGATGCTTTCCATAGACGTGAAGGAGAGGGAACCACCTTGTACTGCTCTCTTCCTGTCCTTGGAGGAAAAGGGGGATTTGGATCCACACTGAGAGCTGGAGGAAAGAAACATGTACACGACGATAATATAGATGCATGTAGAGATCTTCAGGGAAGACGTATTCGACACAAGACAGCAGAGGAAAAGGTGAAACAATGGCATGAAACATCAGGAGAGAGAAGACTGGAACAGGTAGCTCTAGAGTATATGAAGAAATCAGCACAAGAGGCAAAGACACGAGATATAGAAAAGAGTCTAGAAGATGTAGATGATGGAAGAGAGGTTAAGAAAAAGGTGCTGAAAGAGGTACAAGGGGCTGTTTCTGTTGGTTTGAATGCCACGTCTAGTCGTAGTGACAAGGTGGTGCCAGAGATACGGAAGAACAAACTTGCTGCGTTTGATGATTCTGATGATTCTGATGATTCTGATGATTCTGATGATTCTGAGACATGATTGATACTCTATTAATTTTATACTATATTAAATATACAATGTGATTCGTAATCTACTATGATATACGTACACTAGAGTAAATACAGGGAAAAAATGGAGTCTGGGTGTTCAAGGTCTGTTGCCAGTCTGGGTGGTTTCTTGTTTGGCTTTGATACTGGAGTGATTGGAGGAGCTCTGCCGTATATTATAGATGATCCGATATTTGAACCGTATCTGGGTTCTGTGGGACTTTCGTCAATGGTGCAGGGTTTGATTGTATCGTCAACTCTGCTTGGAGGAGGTGTGGGAAGCATACTAGGTGGTGTGTTGGCAGATATGAAGGGGCGATTCACGTGTATGTTGCTGATGGATGGTTTATTCATACTTGGAGGAATCCTGATGAGTGCGTGTATGAATATTCCCACCCTTGTGGTGGGGAGATTTATCATTGGACTTGCCATTGGTGGAACTGCTGCAGTGACACCAGTGTACTTGGCAGAGCAGGCTCCTGCTGCCAAGCGGGCTTCATATGTGTCGTTACAAATAGTGTATGTGACATTTGGACAGCTTGTGGCGTACATTGTGAATAGTATGCTGGGTGGGCATTGGAGAGTCATGCTTGGTTTGTGCTTGGTGCCTGCGGTTGCTCAGACACTAGGGCTTGTCTTTTTGGTGGAAGATACGCCATGTAGTCATCCATCGACAGAGTATTACCAGATATTACAACACATGAGTATTCCATTGAACATTCGAAAGCAACTGCGACTAGGGGTTATGCTGCAGGTATTGCAGCAAGCATGTGGGATAAACACAATCATGTACTTTTTGCCAATATTGTTACAATCTGCTGGCATTGAGCATTATGTCCAGTGGTCCATAGTACCTGCAAGTTGTAATGTCCTGGGTACGTTGATAGGTAAATCAACGCTGGATGTGTATGGAAGACGAAAGGTGCTGATATCAAGCATGGCAGGTATTACCATTGTGTTGTTTGGGTTGAGTGTAGCATTTGGGATGGCATTCAAAGACTCCCCAGTACTTGATGGGACATGTCCCAACAATAGAAAAACATGCTCTAGCTGTATCTCATCTGGGTGCATCTATTGTACACTCTCTCAAGGTTCCCAGGGAGGCTCTTGTCTTGCCAGCACAGTACCAGGTGATGCCCTTGTACAGTGCCAAGACTCTCTGCAGAGTGACAATGTACGTGTTTTTGAGCACGGATGTCCTACCACGATTTTCTATTCCATGTTGATATTCGCACTCACCTGTCTCTACTTGCTGGCATTCTCCCCTGGTTTGGGAATTGTCCCATGGGTTGTTGGATCTGAGATATTCCATGAGGATTTTCGTGGAATTTGTATGGGAATCTCAAGCGTCGCAAACTGGATGACAAACTTTATCATCACACAAGGTTTCATGTGGTCGATCCGCGTCGTAGGTCCTCAGATGACATTTGTAGGAATTGCATTGACAAGTTTGTGTGGGATGGTCTGGGTCAGTCAAAACCTTCCAGAGACCAATGGCTTGGATCTTTCAGAAATTCAATATATATTTTCATCATGATGATGATGACAGTACAGTAATATATCATGTATTATTTTCTATATAGACACAATTCAAACGAGTTGGGACTCTCTCTCTCTTGTTTTTAATCTCTCTCGGAGAATCATGAGTTTCTAAACCGAAAGAGACTATGTCGGACACCGTTGAGGATGGAGGGACAGTGGAAGACAACTCTAGTGAAATAACACTTCAAGAAATAAACAGGAATGCTTCGAAAAAGGTTCGAAGGAATACCTCGGAGGGTGACTTACCTGCAGGTGGACAGGGTGAACCTCAACGTCATGATGATGTGGTTCCAGGGGATGTATTCAGGGAGAATGCTGTTGTACATGAGCGATTAACTGGTACGGCTATGTATGTATATATGTGGATGGTCTTGTTGTTTGTGATTGTATTTGTATCTCTTGCAGAGACCTCCAAAGCATTTACACAGCTTCATGTCGATGCCAGTCGACACAATGAAAAGAATGGTGTGGATTTAAAAAGGTTAGAAAGCGTCGGAGATGATACGAGGCAATATTCTGGAGCTCCACCGAGTCCTAAGAAGAGGAAAGCAGGATCACAGAGTGGGACTGCTCAAGGGAGTAGGTATTCTCTGACAGAGATGTTGGCACACTTTGGAGACATTCAGTTGAACAAAGATTTTTACGATTCCATTGAAAGAACAGAATCAAGGTGTGATATAGGCTCGGAAAATGTCCGAGAGAATGATAGAAAGGCATTTAATACTGCACTAGAAACAATTGAGGAATGTCTTCAGGAAGCTGTCGACACAGCTGATCATTCAGAGCAGTCGCTGTTTCTCGATGATATAGACTTTCTTAAAAATAGGAATGGAGTTCTTAAAGCGTTTTGTTTGATTACGATCTCGCTGGAAGTCATTCAGTTTTTGATGGACTTGGGAGGAGGGACTTCAACATCTGCTTCCCTCACTATAGATGAGACAGACTCTGTCGTTCGATCTCTGAGCAAGTCTACCTCGCAGAATATCAATATAAAAGAAAAGCATTCAGTTGTTTCTGATGGGGATGAGGGACAGAGTCCGTTGAAACCCTCGCAAATGAATCACGGCAAGCATCCTCGGCAGCGACACCAGGAGGATATCAAGGAAACCTGCCAGCCGAGTGAGGTTGCGAGCCTCGTGAGCAATGATCCACCTAAACGTCAACGCAAGTATGAAGACGAAGTTTCTTCAAGACTACCTTCAAAACAGATTCCTGAGGAGGAAGGGAAAGATTCTCTTTCCTCCCCTGCTGTCAGCATTCAAGAAGAGCACAGTCCCAATGAATCAGGCCGGCAGAAGAGTGCCGAACACAAATCGTCGACCCAGTTGGAAGGTGATCGATCAAATCCAGAGCCTCAGGATCGCTGGGGAAGTTCCCTTGTCTGTGCAGATTTGTCGCTCACTGAAGTAGGGTCCAAGATTTATTGGCCATTCTTGTCATCACTCCGGGCAGCTGGTGTTGTGAACCTTCCACATGACAAGGAATCATTTGAGACAATAATATCAGCTTATTCTGACACAATTGAAGGATCTGGAGAATTGGCGGATTCAATTCATCGATCAGTTGAATCGATCTATAGAAACTTTGATATTCAGACAAATACAACCCAAAAGGCATTGGGCCTTGTGGCTGCGGCTTTTGAACGAATCCTTGCTTCGTATATTAAAGATATATCTCATCCTAGTTAGGTCATTGTTACATGTCATAATTTTTTCATTGGTGTTGGTTTAGACGACTTCATTGGCGCGGGTCTTGATGGCACCATAGGACCTTGACCAGATGAGCTCATAGGGGCCGGGTTGTCTGCTACCCCAAATGCTTGAGCTAATGCCGAAATACCGGAGAGGTCAAGATTTGGAGGTAACGCTGCTGGTACCATTGGCGGTGGGGGAGGTGGGGGATTTGGCGCATTGGGCTGTCCTACTCCAATAGCTTGGGCAAGTGCAGAAATTGCATGTAGATCCAATCCAGCAGGTAGTGCAGCTGTTGGAGCAACGCTGGGGGGAGGTTTCCTTTGCTTGGCAATCATGTCCTTTTTATGAACAGCAACTGCTACAAACACATCTGTACCCACTGGACCACCGGTTTCGATCCCCTGTTTTGTGATACATTCCTTGAAATTCTCTGGTTCAAGATGCTGAGCAACCTCAAGCAACTTGGTTGCAAGGGGGCATTCTGGTATCAAATACACTTCTACACCTGAAGTTGATTTCGCAACTCCTGCTCTATCTTTCTGTTTATAATGAGACAGTAATGTTTGGACGCCTACTGACTCTTCCGTTGACATTGAATGATTACTGGATTGTTGTAAAATGCCAACTGTTGCTGTCCTGTGCTTTGATAGATGTAACTCTGACAAAAATTTATCCAAGCTCTCCAGCGAGAGCCTTCCCTTGACTGAAAGACCTTTTCCAAGCAGCACTTCAATATCTCCACATCCTGAAAGTGAGCTTGCTGTCATGGTACAATTACCTATTCCAGGAACAGACACACTGCCCTCCCATTTGTCACGGCCCAGAGCAAGGCATTCAGGACATGGCAGAAACAATTTTTTCAGATTTTCGTCACACTCTGTCACGGTTTCAGGCTTTTCTAAAGTTTCGATCTTTGATAGATCAGGCATGAAGTTTGGTTGAGTCTTGGAAGCTTGCACAGAGGCAGATTTGATACTGGCCCAGTCCAGACCTGAAGGAGCCCGTTCCTTCTCCACATCCTCCTCCAACACATTCGCCTTGATCTTTTCCTTCTGTGGAGATGGATATTCTCTATTGTGTTCTATAATTTTCCCTTCACCTGATTCAGGCTCTTCTTGTTCAGAAACGACCTCTGGAATTACCTCCACAGGAGCTTCTTTTAGCTTAGTATCTGGCTTGCTCTTCTCTCCTTTGACCTCAAGAGCAGCAGCAGTTGAAAATTTCGCAGCTGCTTCTGCATCCAAGACCGACATCTTCAAAGCCTCTTCTTCTTTTCTTTTTCTGTACTCTGCTAATTCTTTTGATGCAAGTTCGTTTGCAGTCATGCGGACAAAATTATCCGGAGATATATCCCCTCTCAATACATGAGCTCTAAGCTCTTTGTTATTGGGATCTTTTAAATTAAAGTGTAATGATCGCATTTTAGTCTTATAATCTTTTGTTGTACCTCCATAAAGGCGAAAGAGTGCATCTTCCACAGCAGAAGACACAAGGGAAGGCTTGTGCTTGTTATTCTGCAATTCTGTTGCTGCCATATCTAGACCTTGCTGAAAGGCATTTCTCACTTTCTCCCTTACCGAGTCATCTTGATTACTTTTATCTATTCTTGTTTCATTAACCTTTTTCCTCGCAGATACGAGCAATCTATCGGCAAAATCCTCATCCTCTTCTTCTCTGGCAGCTTTCCTGGCATTTCTCCGTAGAGACAGGGGCAATTCATCCCCCAACTCTTCCTCGTTCAGAAAACCATCCATCTTTTTCGCTTTTCTTTTCCTACCTCGTGTTGACAAAGTTACATCTTCGTCATCCTCGGAGGAAGATTCATCTGAATCACTCTGATCCCCCTCGGACATTGATGCTGATACATCATCATCACCCTTACCAACAAGCTCCTCTGCCAGATTATCTGCAGTCTGCTCAATTTCATTCAATCCACATACATGATCTACAGGCCTTTTCTCCACTGCACGCAATCATACACATCACTTACATTGGATTCACAGAAAAAACACAAGCATACATACGTACAGAATGCAATTTGCTTTTCATCAATCATCTCTCGCAGATCTGCCTCTTCTTTCTCATTCGTCTCCTGATAGAATAACATCGCAGTCATCTCGGCAGGGTTGCATTTCGTCACCTTGCCCTTGTACCAGCGTCCATTATCAGGCCAAAGAGTGTAGACCTCTCGACCCACCAGGGTCTTATTAACGTCATCCTTCGCCATGAGGACAAAAACATTTTTAACACCATCTTTTCTACCAGTAGAAGCGTGAACTACCTCATCTGGATCCACCCCTTCGTCAAGCCACTGCGGTTTTTTCGACTCTCTTTTCGATGACTGTCCCATGGCAACTCAAAAATGCATGATCCCGTGTCTATTCGACTGATTCATCTCACATGTGTTGGATATAGTATTAAAAAAATGCTTCGTCGTGGCGTGCGTCGAGGAGTTTGTCAAAAACATATGCTCTAAATATCATTTTTATTTTTCTCGTTGAAACTTAAAATGTTATTGAATTCGTCTCACCGTATTGCAACTCGTTGTCTATCCTCACATGTCCATTATTTTTACAATATGTACATATATATCGGAGTGTAGAGTGCCAGATGATCTGAAAGAGGGAAGAATCCATGTGTCATGCGATATGAATGCAGTCTATTGCACACAACCGTGACCTCGTCGCCCTAGGCAAACACACAGACATCTGAGAATCAAAAAGAAACATTATCGACCATTAAAGGATAGCGTCTGAACATCAAATATCACTCTGGGCGTCATGGGTCCACCAGCACTGAGTTCCAAAATCAAAGGGCTCAGGTTTATGCAGAGAGCAGCTGAGACAATCAAACGAGAGCAAGAGACGAATGAAGCATTCGTACGAGATCAAGCCACAGGTGGAAATGCATCCAAAGATGCTGTGAATCAAGAGAAGAAGGCTGAATCCTGGGCAGAAGAGGCCTCTAAAACAACTTGTGTCATTCTCAGGAATGCAAGTCAGAGCACATTGACGCACGGAAAGTTGAAATTTGGATCAAAGAAAGCAGATCCCGTAGATGTTGTAGATGAACAAGTGCAAGCTGTTGAGAGGGACCTCAAGAGGATGGCTGAAGATGACCCCCCAAAATCTGCCACCACCCACAATGGAACAAAGAAGAAGAAAAGACGACGGTAGACCCATGAAATAATTATTTATCAATCTTAAGAACTGTACTGGTGTAACGATTCCTCATTCCTGTAAATTATACACGAGAATGGGAACGTCGGTGGTGTCGTTACGACGCAATGCAGCGGTGCATAGATTGAATACGAAACATTCTCGGCATGTAATTGGTTTGCGTCAACAACAGAAACGTCATCTGATTGCTCTACGAGCAACAGAAGAGAGTGGCGATGACATGGCGATGCAGTCGGAAGAGGATAGTATCGTCGAATCCGTGGTGATTGATGATTCTGGTCTTTTTGATGATGATGATGTGATTCAGGAATCATCAGCATTGTATCAAGAAGAAGAAGAGGGAGTTGTGAATGTGCCCTATGAGGGACATGCACTGAACCAGACTGTTAATGTTCCAGAGGAGCAACAAGAGAACGTTGCAGAGATATGGAAATCCGGGGCACTTGGTGTCGTCGCTCTTGGAGGGCTTGCAGGTATTGGATTCATTGGACATAAATTGTATAGGTCTCAGGCGCCAAAGGTTCAGAAAGCCATGGAAGATAGGCAGTTTGCAAAGGAGAGTCAGCAACGATTAAATGACTTCATGTCTCAGCTGAGGAATCAGCCTACTGCAGACTTGTCTGCAAAGAACCTGGGAGATGAAGGTTTTGCGTACATTGTAGACTCTCTATCATTCAATGAACGGTGTGTGGCAGCTGACTTTTCCAAGAATGGAATTGGAGAAAAGGGTGCAGCACAACTTGCCCAGGCATTGGAATCCAACACGTCTCTTCAAAATCTTGTCATGGACACGAATGCTCTGGGAGATGAAGGAGCTACGTCTCTGGCAGCGGCATTAGCTGGAGGCTGTCAGGTGAAGACCTTGGGCCTTGGAAGTAATAACATTGGTGACATGGGGGCTGCAGCTCTCGCAGAGATGCTAAAGACAAATACCGTGCTGGAATCTTTTGAACTTTGTAGTAATGCTATCGATCTGGAAGGTATTACTGCCATTGCTGAAGCTCTCAAGGTCAACAACACTTTGAAAAGGTTGAATATTAGTGATAATTATTTAGGAGAGGAAGGCGCCAAGGTGCTTGCATCAGCATTGAAAGAAAATACAACGTTGGAAGATATATCAATAAAAGGAAATGAACTCGGAAATGATGGTGTTGCTGCCATTTGTGAAGCATTGAGCCAGCGACAAGGTGGAAATGTCAAGGCTTTGGAATTTGCGAATAACAGTATTGGTCCCGAGGGGGCCGTAGCAATCTCAGAGTTAATTCGATCTGTTTCGACGTTGGAAAGTTTGAATATTTATATGAATGATATTGGAGATTCGGGAGCGTTCAAACTGGCAACTGCTTTGGATGGAAAGGACTCTCTTATGACTCTTGATATTGGAGGAAATAACATTGGTGTGGATGGAGCGAAAGCAATTGCTGCCAGCATCAAGGGCAATACGTCTCTCAGGACATTGGAATTAGGATATAATCCAATTGGGCCTGATGGTGCGAAAGCATTCGCCGACGTTCTCAAGTATGACATGGAGATTGAAGTGTTAAAGCTGGGATGGTGCAAGATTGGAGGGGGTGAGGGAGCCAAGGCCATTGCTGATCTCATCATGTTCAACTCGACCATCAAAACCTTGGATCTTAGAGGAAATGGTTTTGGAGATGATGGGGCGATTTATTTGTCGAGGGGAATGAAGGAGCATGAGAATGTGAATCTCACAGAACTCGACATTGGATACAATGAGATTAAAGACGATGGTGCATGTGCACTTGCCCAATGCCTCAAAGCCAATCCAGATGGTGCACCTCGAGAGCTTAAAGTAAACGCCAATTATATTACAAGATTTGGACAAGTGGCACTCACTGAGGCACTTGACATGGTCTATGACATGAGCAAACGAGAGATGGTAATTACATATTAACGTGATTTGTGTCTTGGTGTGTTCATTTCTGCGAGGTTATTTTCCATCATCGTATATTGTACCAATCTATCTTTTTCAAGGCTCACCATTTGTAACATGGCTTGCAAACTACTAATTCTGCTCTGCATTGCCGATTCTTTCAGGGCAAATGCCCTTCCAGATTTCTCTTCTATCGCAGCAATTTGCTTCTCAAGACGAATCCTCTCACCCTTCTCCTCCATCAACATCTTCTCCAGTCTTCTCTTTTCTGAATCCATTTCCACGATGAAATCCTTGAGCTCTGAGAGTTCTCGTCGCAGAGAATCCTCTTCAGAATCATTCACCTTGTGACCTTCTTCTTTGGAATTAGTCAACTCCAGCTCCAAGCAGCGAATCTGTTCACGAAGCTGCTGGATCGTCTTCTCATCCTGAGATACATCATCATCATTGTGCGTGGGAAATCGCTCATCAAAAGACAAGAGGTCGATCACGTCATTCCCAACAGATTTCTTCACACGGCAAGACTTCTTTGCAGAGCCTGTCACCAGTGTTGGAGTCGATTCTGTTGTATTTTCTTTATGGCTTTTAATATCCAGTGGAGTCAGTGATATCAAATCCGGGGCAGCTTTCGGTCCAACGGATTCCGTTACAACCGTCGATTCTGCATTTCCAATATCAGACAACGGGGCCCTGTCCAACCGAAAGGACCTCAGTGATGGACTATTAGTATCTGTATTTATCTTTTTGACCCTATATGGAGTTGCCTTACGCCCGGTTGTCGACCGAGTGTGAGAATTCTCACAGGTCGTTGGAGTCTTCTCCTCGTATGGCGACAGAGGCACTTCAATCTTCATTGTATCGTATCGTAATTATGATGATACTATACATTAATTCAAATTCAATATACGCATAGCAGAGGTGAAATCGGTCGGTAATGGAGCTTGGACGCAGAGCTCTTCCAGACTCTCTGGGTGTTGCAACGTAAGTTTGGCAGCATGGAGGGCATGTCTATCTATGCATGGTCCAGTGATACCATAGAGATCATCTCCTATGATTGGATGTCCCAGGTGGGCTAGGTGTACTCTAATTTGATGGGTCCTTCCAGTTATTGGCATGCACTCGACCAACGTGCATGATGATATCCCAGATGTCCATCTAGCCCTTGTGGCCTGGTCCATGCAGATGGATGGAATGTACCCAGATAAGTCTGTATTCTTTACCGAAGACTGTATGACTTTGAAGTACGTTGTTGCCGGTTTCCCATCAGACGTCACTGTACGGGCCACTTTTTCTATTGGGCTCTGACCAATGGGAGCATCCACTGTAGTCTCCTGCCACTCTGGTGTTCCTATCACGAGGGCCAGATATGTCTTTCTAGGAATCTTATTTCTAAATTGCTTATGTAGCAGTGATGCAGCTTCACTGGATTTGCCAAAAAGTAAGACTCCAGATGTGTTCATATCAAGTCTGTGCACAACAAATGGCATCTTTTTTGTACTCCCAAGAACTCTATTGACCATGCTCCCACCTTCAAATCTGTGTTTTGGAGCAGTGATAACAAACGGTGGCTTGTGTAGTCCTAGAATGAAGTCATCCTCATAAATAACCTCTATGGGGTCCTCATCTGCTGGAATTGGTATTCCTTTCATGGCTGCCTTGAGTACTCGCTCAGCTCGTGTAAGATCAATATCACCAATCCCAGATCTGATTTCTTCCGGACCCTGTCTGATTGGAGTACCGTTTTCATCCCTCTGTCTAAATGCAATATCGAGTGCACGTTCATGAAGCCTCAGTTCCTCACTCCGTGCCTTCTCTAACCACTCATCAAGCTCTCGTTCAGGAGCCTGAACCAAGCTCTCTGCTGAAAATCCTCGATACACCACTCTCTTTAGTAAATCTGGGCAGCACCTTTCGATATGTCGTTCAAACACTGGTTTCTTGTACAGTGTTTGCAGACATGCAGGACATGTCTTTGCATTGTCAAAAACGTCATTCATGCCATGTGATCCCTCATCTTGATTATTTTTCATTGATATACTACTCATCACCAATGATCTCGTGAAAGATACCTGGATTCTATGGTTTCCAACTCCATGACGACATGCGGGTCTGCATAGAGTTCGAATGTTTACAATATTCATGCATTCCAATCACAGTATATCAGTATGATCGTTTCATAGATACAATATATTTTCCTTTCTTTGTTTCTTCGATGTCTGTAACCTCCAGCCTTCCCTTTTTAATGACAGAGAGCATGTCTCCCTTGTTCACAACAGTTGATGCCTTCTTCACAGGTTTCCAATTCAATCGAACATCTCCAGAGGTAATCATATCTGCCATTTTTGATCTACTCATTCTAAATCCTGCAGAAGCTACGGCATCTAACCGAAGAGAGGCCTCCACACTCTGCATTTCCTTGACTCGTGGCTCTGGAGTTCTGAGCTGGGACAGGTCAATACGTTGGGTTTTGACAGGAACCGATCGCACCTGCACGAGAGCAGATTCCAAGTGTTCTACAATTGAAGGCAAGCAAATAATTTGAGCTCCTTGTTCACCTTGCACGAGGATATCTCCAATGACGTGCCTCTCTATTCCTGTTCCAAGACAGGCGCCTAGAAAATCTGGGTGTTTTGCTGGGTCAAACATGAAATTACCATAGACTTGTACCACGGCAATCATGTCCTCCATGCTGCTATGTTCATACATTGTCTCTTCCCTTCCTATGACTAGACGTCGTCGCTCCGCCTGAGCAAATCCACCCTCAGAAACTGCCTGGATATCAGCCATACTCGTCAAAACCTCTAGAGCTTCGTACACGACTGGAGGAGGATAGAAATGCGTCACTTGCACTTGCCATGTATCTAAACTCTTCTCTGCAAGCTCTAAAATTCTATCAAAATCTTTTTGAAACTCTGGATCTACGACATTGGTGATTGTAGAGTATCCACGGGCTTGACGTTTGAAATATGACCCACCAGAACCACTCCAGAGCAGTCTCTTGGAGAGTATTCTCTGTGAGAGTATACTCATCATTAAGTCTGGTAGTATATTCTTCTAAAGAATAAACAAATGTAAATACAATGTATCTGGCAATGCACTGCACATATAAATAAAATATTGGTACTTTATCAAATCAGGACTTGCAAGGGTCCTTTTGAAAAAACTCAAGACATGCTGATCAGCATCAGATTTGCCATTTGAAATAGAAATTGTTGGTATTTCTCTATTAAAGTATCACATAAAATACCATTTATTATGTTGGCATGGCATTTCAAGGCCAGAGTCTTGTAGAGGATTACCACTTTTTTGGAACTCCTCAGGAACGACATGCTGAAAAAAAGTCAAGGGTACGTTTCCTCTTGTCGACGACACACACACACACACGTATATTTACATTTGTATTGTTCATGTCTGCATAGGAGGTGACTGATAATCTAGGTAGGAAACGGTTTCATGGAGCTTTTGAAGGTGGTTTTAGTGCTGGGTATTTCAATACTGTTGGTTCTGCTCATGGATGGGAGCCTTCCCAATATATCTCATCAAAGAACTCGAACCAAGAACAACACGATAGAAAGGTTCAGTCGGTACGAGACTTTCTTGATGATGATGAATTGGAAGAATATGATGGTGCTGTATTGAAGACCAAGGCTGAATATGATACATTTGGTAGGGTTGCCAAGGAGAGGATGTCTCAGAGTCTGGCGAAACATGAGACGGGAAGTGTTCCTTTACTTGTTCCTGACGTCATGATGACTCCAGTGTCGGAAGGAATTGGGGTGAAACTTTTGCTTCGGATGGGCTGGCGTCAGGGGAAGGGTCTTGATTACAAGGATTTGGGGGAGATACAGCGCTTGATTGGGCATGCAAAGAGTCTGAATGATATAGATCATGTTATTCGGAAAGGTCTGAGAGCTTCAAATACGCGGGTAGAGCAGGTGGAACCCAAGCTCAACATGTTTGGCATGGGGTATGATCCATTTGAAGGGGCAGAGGAATTCAGACATGTGGATAAGAGAGGAAAGCAGGGCAAACAACTAAGTATGAGAGGTGGTGTTGCGTTTGGTACTGGGGCTTTGGAAGATGCGGATGATATTGGTATGATTGAGGATTATGTCTCCCATGATCAAATGTCTCGTGTGTTTGCTGGAGGTTTAGACGCATCTGGTAAGCCATTGGAAAGGCATCAAGGGCTCCTGATGGGTAACAGATTGGGAGATAGGCTTGCTTTAGAGGGATATACATTTGAAATTCAAGACGATATAGAAGATACCTCTGGGAAGCAGCCCATGCTATTGCAAGGGCCAGACTCTGTAAAATTGCTGTCCCATGATTCAGTGGGTCAGAAGGATGATTCGAGATACAGCATACTCACAGGATTTGTATCTGTTCAAGATGATATTCTTCCTGCAACATATCCTAGACCGAGGATCAATCATGACTATAAACCTACAGTGCCGGTGTCTGTTAGGGAAAAGTCATCCCTTTTCAGTGCATGGGGTCAAAAAAGGCTAGAAATGCCCAGTGCAGTCCCGACAGATTCTCTGAAAATTAGAATTGATCAAATTGCACTCCAGGTTGCTCATTCTGGACCAGATTTTGAAAGGATTGCATTGTCTTCAGAAGATGGTGGGCATTCATATAGTTTTATCACTCCTGGTGATACTTTCCATGCGTATTATCTTTGGAAGGTTCAGCGACTTTACAGGATGTTACATCCTGAAAGTAGTAGCAACCATAAAAAGCATCTAGATAGTGTAGAAAGGAGCGCGATTTTGGGAGAACCAAGACTTGAGAAAATCTTTCCAACCAAAGACACGAATTACCTCAAAACTCTCCCAGAGAAGGAAAGAAAGATGATTCAGGAAAGAATGGCGGGAACATTTGTCAAGGCAGCTTCGGGTGATGTTCATACAGATACCTTGCAGCCTGGTCTAACCACCATTGAAAAGAAGAAATCTCAACCAACTGAGCCATCTTCAGAAAGGAAGATTGTCACAGTCTATGATCTTAGCAAACCGCTGGCAGATGCCACTGTGGTACCGAAAGAGACACTAGAAAGAGCACAGCAAGCGTCTGCGTCGGGTATTCCGATTCGAAGGGTTGACCCATGGGATCCAGAACCACTGTTGTGCAAGCGGCTTGGCATAGAACCTCCTCGAAGGCATGTGCATACACAGCACGTTACAGAGCAGATCCCAGCTGCGAATACATCATATGATCCTGCGCTAGAAGCAAAGAAGTTTTTAGATCTCTTGATGGAAGAGTCAAAGCAGATGAAGATTTCAGATACTGAAGAGGCTATTGATAAACCAACCAACCTATTCCAAGCAATTTTTGAAGGAGAAGAGGAAGAAGAAGATATGAATACCCCACGAGAAAGCACTTTGGATCAATTTAGGCCAATAGTAGTATCAGAGACTACAAGAGAAGGTATGATCTTTCCTCAGAAGAAACCTATCTCTCCTCAGAAGAACAAACCTAACTCTGACAAAGAGGATGTTTGTTCGGATGATATCTCACATATGTTAGATGATGCAAGGATCAAAGAAGCTCTTCGGATAGTTCAAGAGGCTGAAAGGAAAAAGAGGGAGAAAAAAGAGAGAAAAAGGGAGAAAAAAGCCTCTAGAGAGCGGTCATCAAAGCATCGCCATTCTAGAGATCGTAAGCGCTCATAACATATGATTACAAGTGTTGCAAAATTACGTGATGCATGGTATGATAAAGATTACATTCTTGATACAGATACACCGTTGGTACAGTCCTACACCTTCTCTGGCCCAAGGAGCAAAACAGTCTCTGCTGATGGTGGCACTGGCTTTTGTTTTGCACTCAATGGAGTCCCTATATCGATGTTTTTGCCATCTTTCCCATTCTCCATTGGACTGCCTTCCTGTTTGGGCGTTCCATCCTCTGATGATGGACCTTGTTCTTCTTTCATCTCTTCAGCAGTATCTGCCTTGTTCATCCTACTCAATCTATGCTTCTTTGATGTTACGTTGAAATCATCCGAACTTCCCCGTCTTTTAGATTTGTTTGACTTGGGGGCGCCTTCTTCTTCACTAGTCCTGCCTTCGCTGTCATCATTCTGGCCCATCTTCCCATGGTTTCCCATGGACAAGATGGCTTCAACCGTCTCCCATGCATTCTGTGCATCGCCAGCATCATCGCCCACTTCTTTCTGTTTGGCAACACCTTTGACGGAAACAGCCTTGGTCGTTTTCACTGTGGCAGCTTCTGTTTGTTTGGTCAGTGGGTTCTTGTGACCATCCTTTTTGCCATTCAACCCAAGGTCATCACCCCCTATACTCTTCACTTTTTCTTGAATAGATTCCATTGTTTGTATTTCGTGAGGCAGAGAGCAGAGTCTGCTATAGGTTCGCAGAATTTTCTTCATTGGTGCTGTGGAAAATTGAGACAACTCTCCTTCGGGACTCAGCACAACAATCGCAATTTCACAGTCCGTGATGGCCGTGAGTTCTGCAGCTCTTCTGTACAGTGCATTCTTTCTGTGAACAAACAAAGAATCATAATTGGAGCTCAGGGATGAGGACACATCTCTCCTTCCAGCATTGTTCCTTCTGCTAGGCTTCATCTTGAATGGTTTTCAATCAATTGTTACTTCTGCAAATTCTTGATATAGTCTTTCGTTATACACCTAATGTGAGGACTCCTGTACATGGAGTGATTGCAAGCAAGTAAGCAATATCCCTTGTTCCCCCTCTGTTGACTCTTCCACAGTCAAGTCAAGTCACAAACACCGGTTTCCCTTTACGTGCTCCAGTTGATGGGAACGACCCTGAAGACCGTCAACAAAAACCCCGGCACGCACGTGTGGTCAACGAGTCTGAGCTTCCTTTTTGAAGTGATTAGTCAATATATTCAGTACAATTACAACAATTCACGTCAAGAATACAACACGATACACCAATTACCCGCAAATACATCTCGGTCAGTCTTCGGACCACCTACGTTGTCGATCAGCCAAGGTCGTCTCCCAAGAATTTTGCATTCCGGGTATCTATTGCACCCCTTCCCTCAAATTATAAACATACCTGTACATATATTACGTAAGAAAAACTCTTTTTCAGTCTACCGTGTCTATTTCGTGAGAATAATTTTCAACGTTCTGAAATCAAAAACATCAGAGTGGCGCCCAATTTGGATTGGTTTCCGCTCATCTCGATTTCATTTTTTTCAAACCCGATTTGGAAATGACGTTCAAATGGAACGTCACACGCTAGGCATGAAACAATAAATTGCTTTAAAAAATAGTATTTTCATACATTCACAGGATATGGAGTCGATACGACTCCATACAGATTACATTGGGCCCTTGAGCAAGCAGAGGACAAACCAGTGCTGGAAACATCTGCAGCCTTCAAAGCGCGATGGTCGGACATATAGAGATAGTAAACATATTATAGTAGCTCAAAGTAGTAAGAAGAGGGATGGACGGTTGAAAGGACGCGTTCAGGTTCCGAAAGACTCTGTTGGGGGGAGTTCAAAAACCCTTGACGTTGTTGAGACTGTGGTTCTTGGGACAGCAGTGGTGTCGCATACCATGTATGTCAGGAATAGTGGTGGTGGTGGTGATAAAGATGCTTCTGATGCACGTCACCATGAACAATTTTTGAGTGGATGCATTGTCGCGTCTCTGGTGCTTCGAAAACTGGTCTCTGGAATGTATGAGAAGAGGAGAGAATCATCACCAACATCACAGGCCATGCTACGATTGAGGAATGCTGAGACTGCGATTGAAGACCAAGTCAAGGTCATGGATGTAGTATTGAGAGATATGGATGCGTTGAAGACGAGGAGTAGGTTGGTTGGCAGAGATGTCAAGAGTGCAGTGAAGCAGATGGACCAGACACATGCATTGACTGGGGATGTATTACGAGATACTACTGCAAGGATGGACATGTTGGAAAACAAAGTCGGGGATATGGAAGGATTGATAGGATCAGTGCATGAAGTCGTCTCCAAACAATTGACTCTGATTCGAAATGTGATTCAGGAGCAAAAGGCCTTGGGAGAGAGAATAGAGGAGACAACACAACGCAGGGATGAAAAGCATGAAAATTTCGTTACAACACGTACATCGTCTTCAATAGAAGACGTCGAATCACATCCTCTTAAAAATAACACTACGGATGAATGGGGTCGTACACAGCCCATGGTTTCAGTGTCTGCACCAAGCAGACAGCCTGGCTCAAGCGATGGATCAATCCTTTTTTCTTTCGACTCAAACTGATGTATACTATTATTTTGTAAAGGAAGCATTTGTCAATGCATCATCTACCTTTTTGTAGAGAGCTGCTATTTGACTGCCGAATACAACTGATGCAAATCCAAACCCAACAAAAGAGCCAATCAAAAGAAACTCTGCAAGCCACATTGGCATGGCTCCCTTCTTTGCCTTGTGTCGATTCACTTCTGCCTGTCTCTCTACCTTTTTCCTCGTCTCCAAATCTTTTTTTTGCTGTTGTCGCCATTGTTCCAATGTATCCCCTTGAGAGGAAGCCTTTGGTGTGCTGGGCATGACCACCTGAGGTGGTGTATACTTTTTCACTGGTTCTGGAATTGGTGCTGGTGCTGGTGGTGGTGGTGGTGGTGGTGGCACCACGACAGGTTTCTTTGGAAGGGAAGGTGGAGATACAGGCACAACTGGCTTTGGCGCTGGAGGAGGAGGAGCCTCTTCTTCTTTATTTCCATCACCACCACCAAATGAAAAGGAAGGCATCTTGGGCATATCCATCTTGGGCATGGATAATGAAGAAGAAGATGCGTCAGGAGAGGAACCCTTGCTTCCAAAGGGTGAAGAAGGAGAATCCTCCTTCTTAGGGACTGCAACCACAGGGGGACTCACAATTGTGGGAACACTGGGAGCAGCAGATGGTGCATACACAGGTGGAGCATCCACTTTTGAGGCCCCTTGTTCAGCCTTTTCACGCAGAGAACGAAGCATTTCTTTCCTCTTTTCATTTTCAATCTTTCGCTTCTCATACGCAGACAGGTTCGAGTCATCAGCATATGCCACAGGAACCTCCAGCTGTTGTTGCAACACAAGCATACACGCCAACAAACATCCCAATCTCCCTACACCCTCCATCAAGGATCCATTCTTTTCTCCACATTCCGATTGATCATTCAACTCAACGATACCATCAGACCCTTGCCTACGCTGAGCAGCAACAACTGGCAAACTCTGTCGAGTTCCGAGACGAGCAAAGCGGGACATGGGCAGGGTTCTACGGCAGTAAACACATCGATGATGTAATGTATTCATCAAAGCAGATCGAATCGCCATGTCGTCGAGTCTGTACATGATGTCGTATTCTCTAATCTCTCTCTCCTCGACGTCAGGAAATTGGAATTTCTTTCCTTGACAACAACAACAACGAGGTGATCACCTCTAGAAAGATTTTATGATATTACAATACTAGTAGCATTTTCTGATGATCCTTCCATTCAACAGTTTCTACACATTCTCTGTTTTGAGAGAGATCCTCTCTCAGGTTAACCTGCAGCAACGTTGCTTTGGATCTCAAGCTTGCTTGCTAGATCTAGAGATTCTTTTTCCACAAGGGTTTGCTTTTGAAGCATGCCAGCGTGTCTCATCCATGTCAGGTTCATATCTCCTATTCTTGATTCACAGGATATGCATGTGGCATGTATAGAAGAGTCCCCATTTTATGGACCCTCATATCTTTTATTTTTGTAGAAATTGGTTCATGCCGATCTACACCACCAATCATATCCTATTTTATATTATTAGTATTATTATTTGAATGACATACGATACATGACAAAATAATATCAAGCAGACAAACATACACAACAAACCCCAAAGCAGACAAACAAACATACAGTGGTTGTTTGATTTCAACACGTGAGGATCTATCTATAGATACAGTCGAATCAAACCAAGAATACCATGGGTCATAGGATACATTCGCTTTGTAGGATCATGTCGTATATCCGTTCAGATCAGTCCTTCATCAGTACTAGTAGTTGGGTGAGCAACCCAGTAAAAAGAATGATGGGGACAGGAGAGGATCCACGACGACAGAGACTGAATAGATTGCTGTACCATGCCAAACAGAGAGGTTGGCTTGAACTTGATATTATACTGGGACAATGGGCAGAGAAGAACCTGGAACACATGTCCTCAGAGAGACTGGATGATTTTGAAGAATTGCTAGGTGTAGAGAATCCGGATGTATTCAAATATCTGACGGGTCAGATAGAACCACCACAAGAGTTGCAACGGAACCCTGTGTTTGATATGATACGAAGGACAGTGCATGAAAGGATGAAGGAACACTCTGTTGTTGCCAGGTCTGGAGAGGAATGGATCCGTGGATGGAATGATGGTCAATCATCGTCATGATGACATGCGTTGTATATAATAATCAAATATTTTACTACTAGTAGTGTGTTATATACATAGTATGGAAACGAGAATAGTGGCATCTGTCTTGCGACGTCTTTCAAGGCTGCCACAGACAGGCGTCAAAGAATCGCTGCGTGCCACGTTTTCTAGTAGTAGTGGTGGTGGTAGATATTCTACTAATAAAGGAGTAGACGAGGATGATGATCAAGGATCCTCTGCTCGTCAATCTTCAGGTGGACAGAGACCACCCCGTAGTCGTCGATATAAAGATCGATATGGGACTGCTCAGGGCTACAACGAGGACGATGGAAAGATGAAGTCGATACATCGGGTGACTCCAATGTCAAAAGGATTGGTGGCATTGTACCAAGCGATGGTTAAGGGAGACAAAAAAGCACTGGGACAGTACTCTGGGAAAGGGCCAATGACTGATGAGGATATGGTGTTGCTGGCAGATGTGATTGAATTTTACTTTGCCATGGCACCGATGCCCTCGGGTAATGTCGATGGACTGAGACATTCAGACAGGAATGCGCTTGCATCACTTGCAAAGATTATCAGAGCATACAAGGGGTCTACGGGTCGAGATGATGCCCTGCCCAAAGATATCCCAGTATCTAGTGCGTTGGAGAAGAAGGTAGTGAACACAGCTCCGCCGGGAAGAATTCCTTGGATCTCTCTGCGAGCAAATGAAGACGTTGGTGCGCTGTACTGGGGAGTGGATCTGACTGGTGGAAAGGCGAAAGAGCCATGGAACAATGCAAGGCTGAGCCTGGCCACGAAGAATCTCATGTATTCACTATACAAATCAGATCCTACGACATATACAACTGAAAAGCTCGCTGAATTGTTTTGCATCAGGGAACAGCGTGCGCTGGCAATCCTCCGGTTGAAGGAACTGGAGGGAGAGGACCCTGTAGGTGATGAGGCAGCAAAGGTGATGGAGCGTGCTTTGCATTGCCACCAGGGAATAGGATCAAATGAAAGACACTACACAATGCTTCCTTCATTTCCAGCGTATGCTCACGTAGAGAAGGAAAAAGTGATTCCTGTTTTGGAGTCCATCTTGGGAAAGAAGATTGAGGACATTACTGTAGATGATATTACACCAGAACTATCAAAACAGGTATTTGGAATACAATCATTAGAAGACATGGAAGATATAGTAGCTGCAAGGGAAGAGAAGCACCTGGTTGAAGAATTCAAACAGAGACTTGACTACAACCTTGGCATAACAGGCAAGACCATCAGCAGAGACAGTCGCAGGACCAAGGCAACACGTAGACCCGAAGAGGGATGGAGCCTGGTGATCACCCCAATTGGAAAGGAATCCAAGATGAAGCATGAACGGTACGTTGCCATGCCAGATGGAACCCAGAGAGAACTCAATCAGGATGAAAAACTCTACATGGAAAGGAAACGTCCACGCCCGCGTAGAAGAATCTTGTAATATTCATCGCATAGGAATTCACTAGAAGTTTGTAATAATAAAACAAATAATAAATGATTGACGAATGAAACGAATGAATATTGTTTGCGAATGATACCTTTTGGGGAAATTCTTTTTGATCGAATTTGAGCACGAGACGACACCATGCACAAAGCAAATCTGTCCTCGTTCCACGTTTCAGTTACGCCAACTGATGTGCAGATGATTCATGCCACCTTTGGTGTTAAACCCTTGAGAATCCGGTCACGGATATCCGAGGGGATCAGGAGCCTGCCACGATCTTCCGTGGCCACGTCTGTGACGTGTAAGGAGCTACTGGATCGTATAAAGTCTATTGAACATCCTGATGCATTTCGTGAGCATGTCGATACCCTTCAGTTCTGTTGTACGAATGATAACGTGGATGAGCTCAAGGGAAGTGTGAAGATTAAAAAGCAATGGGGTTTACCCGTGTTAAACCCTCAAGGAAATGTGGTTGGGGTGGTAACAAAACATGATTTACATACTAAAGAGGGTATTTTCGTGGAGGATGTGATGAGTAGTCCCCCTGTTGCTGCACATGCTGATGATACCCTGAGCTGGGCCATCAGCCTGATGGACAAGTATTCGGTAGAAAGACTACCAGTGATTACCTCGGGAGATGGACGATGTGTTGGAATGATTTGTCGATATGATATTGAATGTATGATTCTTCGTGGGAACAAGAACATGGTGTCGCGTGGTGCCATGGCTGGTACTTTTGAAGGAGCCATGAGACACCACAATATTGACATATGATATGATATGATTGTTGTAACAAAAAGGTTGGGTTTTGTGTTCTATTGTACATGTTGTACTAAATATGTGTATTCATATACTCGTAATATACAAGAGAGTCCTCAGTAGTAGTAGTAGTAGTAGTAGTATACCACACAATACTACCATCCTATTGTGGGTCCTCTGCTGCAAAGACGTGCATCTTTGCCATGTGCTCTCTTCTCTCCAGAAGTTTGCGTAAATTAGTCACATTTGGAACATTCTTTGCAAATTCTTCGTCAATTTCCTCCTTGGCTATTTGTTCCATGAGTCTTCCGTCGTGGTGCCTTGGACTTGAGGTGTTGTCCATGCCCTTGAGCATGTTGTCGTTACTGCCTCGTCGCATGATTCCCATGAAGATTTTGTACGTATAAATTAGTAATACGATAATAATTAGATTTGGGTTTCTTGCTGTTGTGACAGTAGTATCGTGCATTCGGTTTGGAAACTCCGACACGTGGGGATTGCCACGTGGGGATTGCCATTAGCTAATGGTTCTTGGAGAATTACGTAATATTGCGTGTAAAATGCAGTGTTTGCCGCTACTCTGAGGATGAAACACTGAAGACGGGATACAAGGTGAGTTTAGTTTACCTAGGAGTTCCGCTACGCAAGATGGCGTGAGTAAGAGTCCTTCTAAAGAACTTGCACATTTGCACAAACTTATTCACTCAGCTTTCTGGGACGAGTCAAAGGATTCTTGGACTGATCACCATTCTGTCAGACGAGATGAAATGTAGAGAAGATGAAGCTATTATATACTAACACATACTTTTAATTATACGTATGATCGAACCCTCCCATCCAGCAAAGAAAATAAATATCTTCTTGGTATCATCACAATGTTGCAAGCCCCTTCTATAACGTTTTTGGCTTTCACTCTCTTGGTGCTGACCACGCGTACGTCCACATGTTTCTTGTTTTCACACATCACATATGATCGAATAATACTTGCACTACCTTACACGTTATGTCAATACTAGGGTTGGAGATTGGGCTTGCCCAGCAGATGGCTACCATGTTCACTGGTAACGCCACG
>PJEL010001064.1_pt1 | contig 29266 bp, 24 predicted proteins | sample 1853271 | NCBI WGS metagenome assembly PJEL01 (sample SAMN08108733, study PRJNA415343) | Invertebrate metagenome, whole genome shotgun sequencing project. | host: Globobulimina | place: Sweden: Gullmar Fjord | collected 2015-08 | reverse complement strand
AGCGAGACTTCAAATTTTTCGCTCAAATTTTCTGCAGATACCGGTCGCCGCAAAGTGCGAAGATGATCCAGTATTTTAAATAATCGTATGGTTCTCATATCTCACCCTGACATTAATTGTCAGGGGAGTCATCTATTCTTTCTTTATCCCCTTTTGGGGAGGCACGGAATGTAAAATGAATGGATGATGAAATGTTGAATAAGAAATTCGAAAATTATGGTGTCATGGGGTTTGTTGAGTTTGAAAAGCTGGATAATGTAGCATGTGAGGAAGTGATTGAGGCGTCCCTAAACTGGCAAAGAGAATTTCTAAAACCAATTGAGGGGATTGGGTTTCATTGTCTGCTTGGGAATTTAAAGGGCGGATTTGCAGATCTGATTTTTGGAACGAACAAGGCAGCATTTGAGCATATGTCGGAAACGTTTCTATCGGCTGCAAGCTCACAAAAAGTGAAAAGCCTGCTTGATCCACAAAGTATCGTTATGAGATCAGCTTCAATCCTGGCCGATAATTTTACAGTGCCAGATGAATTTTCCTGTGTGGAAGCAGGCTTTATGAGAGCCAATAAAGAGGAGGAGATATCAGAGGCAGTTGTCAGAGAGAAATCGATAAATCTGGAAAAAGAGTTTTTGGGAGCCTATGCCAACACAAAAGGACATTTTGTCGGGAAAACTGCGGAAGATGGTTTTTGCGAAGTAACTTTTGGTCAGACATTGGGGCAAACTAGAGAAATTTGTTTCGGATATGAAGCGGCTAGACCTTGTAGAGAATTCTTGTCTCTTTTTGACGAAAAGTCTTTTGAATTTGATTTTTGGTATCCATTGGCTTGAACAAAAAAAAGCGGCTCCGATTTTGGAGCCGCCTTCTCAAAGGATGTCTAGTCGGTATTATCCGGTTTTCACATTCTGGACAAATGTTGCAACCTGTGCCCGAAGATTTTCTGCTTGTTGCGAAAGTTCCTGAGATGCTGAAAGCACTTCTTTCGAGGCACCATCAGATTCAGTCGCAGCTTCCGTTACAGAACCGATGGAAGAGGAAACTTCCTGGGTTCCGGCAGCTGCTTTTTGAACGCTTGAAGATATTTCTTGGGTTGCGGCCCCTTGTTCTTCTACTGCGGATGCAATAGCGGCAGCAATTTCATCGACTTTGCGGATCGTTCCAGAAATCCCTTGAATGGCATCAACTGCTTTTGTTGTTGCATTTTGAACTTCTGAAATTTGGCCACTGATTTGCTCGGTTGCTTTGGCTGTCTGAGATGCGAGGTTTTTAACTTCTGATGCCACAACGGCAAAACCCTTGCCAGCATCCCCGGCACGGGCCGCTTCAATTGTTGCGTTCAATGCGAGGAGATTTGTCTGTTCCGCAATGTCTTGAATAAGAGAGACAACTTCACCAATATTCTGGGCGCCGGTATCGAGACCCTTAATAAGGACATCAGCCTTACCCGCTTCATCTACCGCCTGATTGGTAATGGCTGATGATTGAGAGACTTGTTGGCTGATCTCACGGATTGATGCAGAAAGCTCCTCTGCTGCAGAGGCAACAGATTGAACGTTGGAGGTTGCATTTGAAGAAGCATGAGCGACCGAGTTTGCCTGATCAGTTGTTCTTTGAGAAATACCGGTCAGTGTTTGCGCTGTGGCCTGCATCTCGGTTGCAGCTGAGGCAACACCGTCCACGACACTACCAACAGATCCTTCAAAGGTGGTGACGAGATTGATGAGAGCTTTATTTTGCTCTTCTTCAGCTCGTTTTTTCGCTTCTTCTGTTTCAATGGCGCGTTGCTCACGACGTTTTTCAGCTTCAACACGCTGTGCTTCAGCTTCCAGACGAGACTGTTCCTGTTCGCCTTCCAAAACACGCTTTTCTATGGCCGAAACTTTAAAGACCTGAATGGCCTGTGCCATGTTACCGACTTCGTCATTCCTGTCCAGGTAACCGATTTCGACATCAAGATGTCCGGCAACCAACTGGCCCATCTCATCTGTCATTTTGGCCATTGGAACGGTCAGTTTACGAAAAGAGGTAAAGACGACTGTGGAAATGACACCCAAAGTAATGAGAGTGAAAATTGCGGTCGTAATTATCTGAGAGAAAATAGAACTCGTCAGGCTGTCATGGGAAAGGATCAATGTCAGAGTACCAATCGTTTCGCTGTTATCACCCTCAGTATGTTTGATTTCAGATGTGCTGCGGGTCATCGACGAAGATTCAGTAGATTCACCATGACTAAAGAGGAGAGTACCTTTGGGGTCAACGACTTCAGCATACTGGAAGTCTGGATCCTGGCTTAAATCCTGAAGGAGTTTACCTGCGGCCTCATTGTCCAAATCCCACATAGGGGCGGCAATAGCTTTGGATTGCAATGACGTTACAATATTTGCGCGATCCAGTAATCTGGATTCCAGATCGTTTTGTGCCATTACGATCCTGATCACAGCAGAACCAACCAGCACAAGAAGGGTTAAACCAATGACACTTAATAGTATCTTGGCTTGAAGCGAGAGCCCTTTGGATTTCTCCACTGCTTCGTCGCTTGTGATCTCATTATCCATAATATATTACCTTTTTGACATCCAATGTTGTCGTGTTACATGCTTTCTTTTGTCAATTTTGCTTACCAGTCAGATTTCGATTGAGACCGGTACCCCCATAAATTTTTACTCATGCCCACTAATTTTACCGAAAAATGGTAAAATGGACTTCTCGCGAATCAATATTTGTCCATGGTTAACTAAATAGGCAAAAGGTGGAAAGAAATCGTTAAAGAGGGATTCCATTTATAAATTTTTTTCGAATTATTTTATGGAATGCTTATGTTGCTGCAGCTAATGGTAATTTAAATAAATAGTATTACTACTTTGTGGCTTTTGATAATCGGGATTGGGAATGAATACCTCATTTTGAAGCCAGACAAATATTGAAATAGACCGAAAGAATTAAACCCACAACGTATATAAGATTAACGTAATGGTAATAACCCACACCTATTTTGGAGGATGTTTGTTCACCCAATTAAATATGACTCATATTTGATTTGGTGATCTTATCAGGAGCAAAGTGTGGAAAAACCTGCCCTTCCCGAATATGAAGAACAGCGATTGAAGGCGCTTCGATATCTTGGCATTCTGGATACGCCCCCTGATGAAGGTTTTGATCGTCTTACAAGGGTTATTAAATCACAATTTGATGTTCCCATTGTTCTCGTCAGTCTGATTGATGACCATCGACAATGGGTAAAATCCAAACAAGGGACAGATATTTCCGAAATATCTAGAGAATATTCCATGTGCGCCCATGCAATTCTTGGGGATGATCTGTTCTATGTTTCAGATGCGCGAGAAGATCCCAGATTTGTGGATAACCCCTTTGTTATAGGCGAGCCTTTCGTAAGATTTTATACAGCAATACCTCTGTCTGTCGATGGCGGTTTGAAGGTTGGTACACTGTCCATCATTGATACAAAGCCCAGGAAGTTGACAAGTGATCAGATCGCAAGTTTTCGGGACTTTGGAGATTGCGTTGAACAGCAGCTTGTACAATCGCGGTTGCAGGATAATGCTAATTTTCTTGTATCCCAGACATCCCGATTAAATACGCTGCTTGAAACCATTGCGGACGGCATTGTTACGATCGATAGTGCCAGTAATGTTGAAAGTCTGAACACGCAGGCTGCGCATCTTTTTGGATATGAACCTTATGAAATTCTTGGCAAAAATTTTAATCAGTTAATGCCTGATTTGGGGCGCGGTGGTTGGGACGGATATACGAGTATTCTCTTTGGTGATGGATGCATCGATGGAGTAGACGCCGAGCAAATTAAGCAAGTAATGGGACTTCGTAAAGACGGTACACTTTTCCCGATGGATTTGTCGGTAAGGGTAATGTATCTGGAGGGGAAACGGCTATATACCGGCATTATACGGGATGTTACCGACCGTAAGGCGGTTGATGATGAGTTGAAGCGCGGCCAGCAACTTCTTGAAGTAATGAAGGAAAATGTTCCAGTTGGGATCAGTGTATTTGATGAGAATAAAAAACTCGTTGTCGTAAATCAAGAAGCATTGGCGCTTTTCAGGTTGCCCGAAGAACTTGCGCAACTCGGCACAACCTATCCCACAATTATACGGTATTTTGCGGAGCGAGGAGATTTTGGTGAGGGGGATGTCGATGACATTGTTAAAGATCGTGTTCGAATTGGTCATAGTCCTGAACGTCAACGTTTTCTTCGATCAATCATTGATGGAAATCGCACAGTTGAGGTGAATACACGCCCTATGCCGGGAGGAGGGGTGGTTTCCTTATATTTGGATATTACCGAAAGACTGAGAAGTGAAGAAAAGTTGGAAAAGTTACTTTTTCAAGCAAATGCAGCAAATCAGGCAAAAACTGATTTCCTCTCTACCATTAGCCATGAAATCCGGACACCGTTGAACGGCGTTATTGGTATGGCGCAAATGCTTGGTCATACAGATATGAATTCTGAGCAGCAGGAGAAGCTGGATATTATCCTAAAATCCGGAAATACACTTCTTGAACTCATTAATGATGTTCTCGATATGAGCAAAATCGAAGCTGGAAATCTGGAAATTGAGTATATCCCTTGCGATTTGAGGGATGTTGTCACTTCAGTAAAAGCCCCTTTTGAAGTAACGACAAAAAATAAAGGTGTAGAATTCAGAACATTTGTTGATCCAAAAATTGCGGCACACCATATTTCTGATCCTACCAGGCTTCACCAGATTATCATGAACCTTTTGAGCAACGCGCTGAAATTTACGGATATGGGAAGTGTTGAACTTGCTGTCAGGTTGAGAGAGGAACTGGATGACAATATCCAATATGTCGGGATTTCCGTAGAAGATACCGGTGTTGGTGTTCCTGAAGATCGTCTGTCCAGCATATTTGACTCTTTTTCTCAAGCAGATTCCTCCGTGACCCGTAAATTTGGAGGGACTGGTCTGGGGCTTTCGATTGTCAAAAATCTTGTCACGTTAATGGGCGGTACAATCACGTTGAGCAGTGAAATTGGCAAAGGTAGTTGTTTTGAAATTATTTTGCCGATTGCTGTTGCCTCGAAAAAAGAGGCTGAAACGCTAGCAACGGGTTCTCTTGTTTCTGAAGATCAAAGCACTGTGTCGCTTAAAGTATTGGTTGCCGAAGATAATGATGTAAATGTTCTTATAACTGCCGCCTTCCTTAAGAAAATTGGTCACGACTGCCAAATTGCAGAAAATGGTGTCGAAGCTCTTCGAATGTTCGAGGATGGGAACTTTGATCTTATTTTGATGGATATTCATATGCCGGAAATGGACGGTATTGAAGCCACGAGAAAACTAAGAGAACGAGAAGACGGTCAATTTATTCCGATCATCGGTCTGACAGCCGATGCTTTTAAAGAACGCCATGCGCATTTTATAGAAGTCGGCATGGATGATGTTTTGACAAAGCCCTTCACAGAAGAACAACTGGTCGAAGTTATGTCCAAAAATCGAACTCGGCAAAACATAAAGGCCGGTGGCGTTCTAGTGGAAAATGAACCAAACGACCATGATGTAAAAGCAAGTGATTTCCTAGGAATAGCTACGTCTGAACCCATTGGATCTGATGAGAAATATCAGGAATTTAAGGATCAACTGGGACCTGAAGTTACGCGAACTCTTATCAAGAAGACACCCGATGCTATTTTAAAAGAGCTTGGGAGTTTGCGTGATGGACTTCAAAAGAAAGATAGTGAAATAGTTTTAAGGGCAGCGCATACCATATCAGGTGTCGCGGGCTCCATGTGTGCGGACCGATTGGCAAAACAAGCGTCCATCATCGAACAAAGTTCCGGGAACCTGACTGAAATTCTGGCTACCTTACCCGAAATTGAGCGTACAGTTGAAGATACGATTGTTTGGTGGTCGAGCAAAGCTCAGGAAGAACTGAATTAGTCTTTATTTCCTTAATCCACCGGAGATTATGGACCTTCCCCAATTCCAGTGTTAGAAAATATGTACACTTGCGTGTTCGCGGAGTGGGTAGGGGGATCAATGATTGTTGCGCAGATTACGGATACACATGTGAAAGCTGGAGGAGTTTTAGCTTTTGGTCGTGTGGATACGGTCAAGTTTCTTCAGCTAAATATTATTCATATCAATGCATTGCGACCTGTTGTTGATGTTGTTCTTGTGACAGGTGATATGACAGACGGAGGATCGGTTGAGGAGTTTTCTGTTCTTCGGAAGGAGCTTGATAAACTTCAGATGCCTTATTTTGTAGTCCCTGGAAATCATGATCACCGGGATCACCTTCGTGAGGTTTTCTACGATCATTCTTATTTGTCGGATTGTCATGAATTCATTCAGTACGCGATAGAGGATTTTTCGTTCCGCTTTGTCGGTGTGGATACCTTGGTAAGCGGAAAACCTCATGGAAATCTGGAGGCTGCCAAACTCAAGTGGCTTGATCAGTGTTTGTCAGAGGTTCCGGATAAGCCAACCTTCATTTTTCAGCATCATCCACCTTTCAAGACCGGGATGAGACATATCGATGGTCTTGCGTTGCAAAATGGCGCAGAGGAAATGGATCTGCTGGGCCGTCATAATCAGGTTAAGCATGTCGCATGCGGTCATGTCCACCGTGCTACAGAAACTGTCATGAATGGGATCGGGGTGAGTATCGCGCCCAATGCAGCTCATGCATTTAGTTTGGATTTGTCGACAAATGATGATCTTTCCTATGTCATGGAACCGCCAGCATTGCGGATTTTCCATTTGGATGATGAAGCGGGGACTGTGGTTTCTCATTTAAGTTACGTGGGTGATTTTCCAGGGCCTTTTTCTTTATAATGTCTGCTTAATGAAAGTTGCGCCCCTTTGGCATGACGGAGGTGGAGCGGGGATGGCTCCATAAACTGGGTTTGGCAAGAGGCGATTTTTGACGCTGCTCATCCAGTGCCCCCTCTTCGGTCAGACTGACAAGGGCGTCACTTAGATCTTCGATTTTGTTGGCAATAATATGGATAACACCTTGTTCTTTTTGCAACTCTCCGGTCACTTTCACTAATCTGGCCGATAGAATAACCCGGCGATATTGCTCAAATTTCTTGGGCCAGACAATAACATTGGACGTACCCGTTTCATCTTCCAGGGTCATGAAGATAACGCCCGCGGCGGTTCCGGGGCGTTGGCGGACCAAAACCAGCCCGGAAATACTGATCTTCTTGACTGGTTTGCAAGATATGAGGTCGGAGGCGGTCACAACACCGGATGTTTTAAGGTAGGAGCGTATGAAAGAGACTGGATGGGCTTTTAAAGACAGGCGCAGACTGGCATAGTCTTCCACCACATGTTGACCCAGAGGCATCGTTGGCAATGTCATTTCCGTTTCATTTTGTAGTGCTTTACCATTTTCTTCCGCTAGCGCAAAAAGGGGAAGGTCTTCAAGGGCCGCGCGTTTACCGCTATATCCACTCAGTCCACGAACCGCCCAAAGAGCGGCACGACGATCCAGGCCAATGGACCGAAAGGCGTCAGCATGGGCCAGATCTTCAAGGTTTTTCATATCAATGCCAGACCTGAAATAAAGATCGCGAACACTGTCATATCCAGTCCCTCGAGCGTTTGTGATGTTGAGCGCTGCTGTTTCTTTCAAGCCTTTAATCTGCCGAAAGCCAAGCCGTACTTTCCAGTATGGTGACGGTCTTTCCGGTTTTTCGAGGATGTAATCCCACTCACTGATATTGATATCAACAGGAAGAGCGTCCCCGTTATGAGCTTGAAAGTCCCGTACAATGCTCGAGGCTGAGTAAAACCCCATGGGCTGTGAATTGAGAAGGGCTGCTGCGAAAATATCCGGATAATGACATTTGAGCCAGGCAGAAGCATAAGCAAGCAGGGCGAAACTTGCAGAATGACTTTCGGGGAACCCATAATCACTGAACCCTTCAATCTGTTTGAAGCATCGTTCGGCGAAATCAAGGGTGTAACCACGCCCTGTCATGCCATCCAGGAATTTTTCACGGAAATTTCCAATATCCCCGGTTCGTTTGAAAGTGGCCATTGCCCGGCGTAATTGATCGGCTTCCGCGGCTGTAAATCCAGCCCCGACCATGGCGATTTTCATGGCCTGTTCCTGAAAAAGTGGGACACCGAGCGTCTTTTTCAAAACATCCTCTAACTCTTTTGACGGATATTCAACGGTTTCCAGTTTTTGCCTGCGTCTCAAATAAGGGTGCACCATGTCGCCCTGAATAGGGCCGGGGCGAACGATGGCAATTTCAATAACCAGATCATAGAAATTGGCAGGTTTGAGCCTTGGAAGCATGGACATCTGGGCCCGGCTTTCGATCTGAAACACCCCGATTGTGTCTGCCTGTTGGATCATTTTATAAGTTGGACCATCATCACGTGGGATTTGGGCCAAGGACATGGGGCGACCATAATGTTGTTGCAAAAGTTCAAAGGCTTTTTGCAAGCAGGTCAGCATACCAAGAGCCAACACATCGATTTTAAGGATGCCCAACGCATCCAGATCATCCTTGTCCCACTCGACAATCGTGCGGTTTTCCATAGCGGCATTGGAAATCGGGGCCAGTTCATCCAATGGGCCGCGCGTAATAACAAAGCCACCGACATGTTGCGATAGATGCCGGGGAAAACCGATAAGTTCTCGGGTCAGATGCAGCGCTTGCGCAAGTGTCGGGTCTGATGATTGTAAGCCACATTCTTCAATCTGCTCTCCTGCAACTCCTTGCGATGAACGACCCCAGACACTGGAGGCAAGGGCGCGGGTCACATCTTCCGATAACCCCATAGCCTTACCCACCTCTCGCAGGGCGCTGCGGGATCGATATGTAATGACGGTGGCGGTTAGACCGGCCCGGTGACGCCCATATTTGTTATAAATATACTGGATCACTTCTTCGCGGCGTTCATGCTCAAAATCTACATCGATATCCGGCGGCTCTCCCCGTTCGGCGGAGATGAAACGTTCGAACAGAAGATCCACTTCTGATGGGTTGACCGCCGTAATCCCCAGACAATAACAGACGGCTGAGTTGGCGGCTGAGCCGCGCCCCTGACACAGGATCGGCGGATCAAGAGAACGGGCATAACGCACAATGTCATAAACCGTCAGGAAATAAGGTGCATAGTCCAGCGATCCAATCAGGGTCAGTTCATGGATTATGGAGGCTTTTACCTTTTGCGGTATCCCATTTGGAAACCGCTCTTTCGCACCGGTCCAGGTACACCGTTCCAGCTCAATTTGTGGGGTGGGACTGCCTCTGCTGGGTTCATCCGGATATTGATAGGCCAGCTCATCCAGCGAAAATTGACAGAGGTCGGCAATTTCCTTGCTGCGCTGAACAGCATCCTCGAAGCCGGGAAAAAGCCGATATATTTCGGCAGGACGTTTTAAATACCGTTCTGCATTGGATTGCAGCCGAAATCCGGCTTGCGCAATGGTGCAATGTTCTCGAATGCAGGTAAGAACATCCTGCAAGGGGCGTCGATTGGGAATATGATAGAGTACATCATTGGTAACAACCGCAGGAGCGTTACATCGCTCGGCGAGGATCGCAAGTCTATCCAACCGGTGTAAATCATCTCCTTTGAAATAAAGGGAGAGAGACAGGTAACATTGCTTTGGGAAGGTTTGAGAAAGTAGCTGCAGCTGGTTTTCAAAATCCGTGGTGACTTCATAGGGAGGCATGGCCACAAAAACCTGTCCATGACCATACTCTTCCAAATCCTTGAATGTCAGGTAACAGTCTCCTTTTGGAGCCCGGCGATTGCCGGTTGTCAGAAGTTTTGTAAGCCGGCTATAGGCGGCTTTATCGGTTGGAAAACAGAGGATTTCAAACCCGTCCATCAGAACTAAGCGAACGCCGACAATCAGCTTGATCTGTGCCTGCTTAGCCGCTTTATGGGCTCTTACAACACCAGCAAGGGTATTACGGTCCGTGATGGCGATGGCTTTGAGTCCAAGGGCCGCGGCACTGAGCATCAATTCATCGGGATGAGAACCACCTTGCAGGAAGCTGAAATTGCTGGTGACTGCAAGCTCCGCATAAGGATAAGACGGTGTTTTTTTCTGTTCTTTCACGGGAAAAGCCCTTGCATATACCAGCGGGGAATATCGTCTTGCCGGTCATATAACCCGTCCCGATAAAGCCAGAAGCGATGCCCTGATGTATCTTCAACCCGGTAGTAATCCCGGGTTTGCCGAGAGGTATGTGTATTTTTAACGTCCCACCATTCAGGGGCCAGTCGTTCGGGGCCTTCTGCGCAGGTGATGTGATGGTGTAATCGCCGCCATTCGAACCTTAAAGGGGGGCCATCTGGCACTTCTGCCAAGACGGTGATGAGTTCCGGCGGATGGAACAGCAGGAAGGGCCGGTGCTGCGTTTTACTTTGTACGTTAATCCAGGGTGGGCGTTTTTCAGATGTCTTTACAGAGGTCGTTTGAAAGGCTTTTTCCGGAATATAGCTTTCTGCAGGCGTAAATTTTGTCACCCGATCAAACCCAAATCGATTACCAAACCGATCCACAAGCTGATCTATGTTTTGAGATGATGTGGGAATGGATAGTGATTTCCCTGTACCCTTTTTTTCAGGAAGACTGGCTTGGTCCTCTTCCATAAATTCCACGTCATAAGCGGCTATTGTCATCAAATCGATCCCGAAACCTGTGTCGATGTCATCATGAAGGCGGGACAGGGTTTCGTGAAAAAGAAGGGTAATATGATCCGCTTGTTGGCAAAGGCGGCTGGTTCCAATGGAAAGCCTTTCTATATGACCATCCACCCGAAAAATATGCACGGTCATGTTTCTAGCACCCTTTTGATCTTTCTTTAAAAGACCCTCCATTTTTTTTGCGAGAATATCCAAGGCCGCTTCCAATGCATTCAAATGCAGAACAGGCTCTTCAAACGGATGACGTACCTGATATTCGGGCGGCGGAAAAAGAGGGCCAAAGATTTCAGCCTCATCACCGGTCGATTGATGTAAACGCCGGGTCAGGATGGGACCAAAACGGCTGACTAAAGGGGCTTTTGGAGCATTCAGAAGATGGGCAACTTTCCGAAGTCCCAGTTGCTTGAGACGCAGAACTAGAGGTTCTTCAAGACGCAGGGCAGCTAGGGGAAGAGAGGTAATAGCAGATCTGTTGTCACCTTCTTTTATAATACTGATCGGGTCTTTGCCATGCCGGGCAACCGCCCAGGCTGCCCCGATACTATCCGCAAGGGCAAGCCGTCTCGTCAGGCTAAAACCGGATAGTTTTTGCGCAATCTCCCGAAGCATACTCTTCTCGCCGCCAAAGAGATGAGCACAGCCTGTGATATCAAGGGCGAGCCCATCCGGTGCATGATCCGTCACAAGAGGGCTATATCGATGACACCATAGGGCAAGCTTGGTTAAGGCTTCGAGGTCCTTCTCAGGCGTGGCATCTTCGGTGAGAAGGTCCGGGCAAAGTGCCCGGGCGTCAGTGAAAGAAAGCCCCTTATATATACCGACCCGTTCCGCTGCCGGATTTGTTGCCGTAATCTGAACGCCGTGCCCGCCTTGAGTGATGAGGGCAAAGGGCGCTTTTGTGGGATCAGCGACGGGCGGCGAGGCGGTGGTTTGATGCGCTGATAGGGGTACGTCCGCTGTCCGATGAGGCCGATATCCGTTTTGCCGGAACCGGTGTTCGATTGACCAGCGGGGCAGCCAGATGGAAAGAAAACGTCTCATGATCCCATTCCAGTTGCCAGATATTGGGGCGTCCCCGTTTGCACCGTGTCAGAGCCACTTGCCATCGAGGGCGTCCAAATCCGGGCAAACGGGCATTGGTAAAAAAAAACGGCTGACTTGGACGAGAGGTAATGGACCAACGTGTTGTCGCCGCTGTTGAGCCACGCCCTCCTGCCGGGTGGTCGGTCTTGTGATGGCGCACTAGCAAAAGGGTTCCACCATGCTGCGCCGCTCGCAAGGAAAGACGCCGGCTTGCTGTGAAATCATAGAGTTTTTCAGGACAGGTGATTGCGGCGATAATCAGGGGGCAAGCGGCTGAGGATAAACCTTCCTCCAGAACCCACAGCATTTCTTTTTCAGTGTCCACTTCAACATGCAAAAGCAGGTCAGGGTCGACGCCCAAAAAAGGAAGACCGTGAGGGTAAGGGAGGGGCGGGTGATCCAGAACCCGCCCCAAGCTACACCAGAGCATGGGAAGGTTATTCGCTCCAGCGAGCTGTTTCAAAAGACATGCGGCAAACCCGAGGGTTGCCGGAAAATCGGCATAGGAGCCGGGGACAAATTCATGAATTGCCCCGCGCACGAGCCCGCCATCCGGCAGGGCTTCATCAATTGCCTTCAGGTTAAAAGGGGCAGCGTTGCTCTCTTCGGTGAAATCACGCTTTGAGGAAAGGGCATTAATCCGTTCCTTCAAATTATCCAGATCCTGTATCTGAGGCGTGATCATCTAAAATAAATATCCTGTTTGTTGTCGGTTACTGCTCCGAAGGGAGAATAAATAAAATAGAACAAAACAAGAACATTTCAAGGAAAAGATTCACCAAAAAACAAAGTCATTTGAAAATTTTATTATACTTCAAATACTTATAATATAATAAAAATGGTAATTAAAAGAACGGAAGTTAGGTTATTCAAGGCGCCCAAAGAAGGTCAACCTGGCAGATTCCGAAAGAGAAATGCCGGGTTCGGAATTGTAGGCAAGAACCACCAGCATACGGGTGCGATTGCCTTCGACAGGGGCAACGCGATGAATGGCATTGCGGCCCCTAAAAAGAACAAGGGCCCCGGCATCCATAGTCAGTTTTTCTGGTTCAATCTCACCATTTAAAACACTTTCAACCATCTCAAACGCCATTTCTTCCTTATCAGCATCCCTCAAGCCGCCTACATATTCAAAGGCTCCCCCTTTTTCAGGCTCCTGGATCATCAGAGTGATGGCAAAAGATGAATTATCAAAATGCCAGCCCAGCTCTTGTCCCGGCTCGGCATAATGAAGATTGATTGAGGAAAGAGGGTCTGCATATTCATAAAGGGACTTTTCTTCCAGAACATTGCACAGGAAATCACGAAAAGCTTCAGACATATAGAGCGCCCGTAGCGGTGAGCCGTCCGAAATGACATCATCTGTAATGCAGCCCTTCGATGAAATGATGATACGGTTCCGTGTATGATCGGCAGGATAATTTTCATCCGGCGGTGTCAGGTAGACGTTATGTTCCTGACGGCAAAAATAGGCACGGTGTTTTCCAGCGTCCCCTTCACGGCGAATAGCGTCAATCATTTCAGGTTTTAAGAAATGACGCATGACAAGAACACCGGTTTCTTTCAGGGTCTCGCGGCAGGATAACTGGAAGTCTGGGTTTGTGAGCGGATATTCTTTTGTCTCTACAATTGTGTTAATATCCACAGTTAATGCCACCTTTTCATTTCAAGTACAGGGCGATTTAATAGATCCTGACCCTAAGATACTATCCAACACGCGTTGTTATGCAACCCGGTTTTCTTTTCGGCTGGCTTGGGGGACGGAAGGTCTTCTATTAATTTAACAGCGGGCTTGGCGGAGAATTATGACTTGCTTCATATCGTGACAGCCAATCCATAAAATGATCTGGAGCCAAGGGTTCCTTGATGAAAAAACCTTGTACCCTCTGACAGTCAAATTCCTTGATCGCCCGAAGTTGGCTTGATGTTTCAACTCCCTCTGCAATAACCGGAATGCCCAAGGTGTTGGCAAGGGTGATAATAGATTTACAGGTTGCGTCTACTTTGTCTGATTGACCTATTTTTTCAACGAAAGACTGATCGATTTTTAAGGAAGAAACCGGAAGGTCAATGAAACGTTGAAAAGAAGAATAACCGACCCCAAAATCATCAATGGCTATTTTGCAGCCCATTTGATGGAGTTGTAACAGATGCCTGATAAGAAGGGTTGGATCAGAAAAAGAAGCTGTTTCGGTGACTTCAATTTCCAGAACCTCCGGTGCAAGGGAGAATTTTTTGAGGGTATTTTTGATAAAAGTAACAGTGTCAGCCCGACAAATCTGAACGGGAGAGACATTCACGGCAACAGGTATGAGCATATTATGTTTTTTTTGCCAGGATCTGATTTGCGCGCAAGCTGTTTCAAGAACCCATTCTCCAATAGGGATGATATCTCCTGATTGCTCCGCTGTTGGAATGAAACTGGCTGGAAAAACCGGCTTTTCCCCTTTTGGATGCCAGCGTATCAACGCTTCAACACCACAAAGAGATGAGCCTTTGATATCAATTTTCGGCTGGTATACGACTTTAAATTCGTTATTGAGTAAAGCGGTCTTAATTCGAGAGGAAAATTTGGGTTTCTTTCTGGCTTTTCCAGGCACGGGCGCTTCATAAACCTGTGTTAGGTTTTTACCTCTGAATTTTGCACTGTAAAGGGACAGATCAGATCTTCTGAAAAGTTCCTCAGAGGTAATATATTCGCCTGACTGTTTAAGAGCGGCTCCAATACTGGCGGTAACAACTAACTTAACATCTCCTAACTGGAACGCTGGTATAAAAGCCTCCCGAATTTTCTTGAGAACAAGATCCATATCTGTGTGATCATTCAGTTCCGTCATGGCAATAGAGAACTCATCGCCTCCCAGCCTTGCAACAAGGTCTGTAGAGCGAATAGCGAGCGTCAGCCTTTCAGCAACCTGTTTAAGAAGCATGTCTCCGGTGAGGTGACCATAGGTATCATTGATCTGCTTAAAATCATCCAGATCAATCAAAATGAGGCCAAGAGGAGCAAGCGTTCGCGATGTGGAAGATAGGCTCATCTCCATATACTCATCGAACCTCTTGCGGTTTGCTATTCCGGTTAAGCCATCTTTATAGGCAAGAGAAATAAGCCTTTTTTCGTGTTTTTTCTGCGCAATTGCAAAACGAATGGATCTGTTCAGCAATATAGGTGAGATTTCGTCCTTAATTAGATAATCCGTTGCGCCGCATTCTGCAGATTGGCGATCCACTTTTTCATCATCGACGCCGGTCAGCAAAATCATGGGAACCATGCACCCAGCCCGGTGCATATTCTGGATTATTTCCAATCCATGATGCGCGCCAAGGATTTGGTCAATCAGGCAAATGTCATAAGGAGAAAACAAGGAAATATAATCAATGTTGTGAGAATTTCGTATCCAGTCAATGGAAAGAGTTTCTTCAGGAAAAGCGACTTCAAGTTGTTTTGAAGCGATTAGGTAGTCAACTTCGTCATCATCAATGATTAGGACATTCATATTTTATTCCTGACTTTAAAATAAACAGGCACGATAATACAAGCAATCCAGCGCCGGTTTGAAAGCCCAGCTAAAGCGCGGTCCTTCTTTTAAGGCGCGTGCTCGGAACGATTTTTCAAGAGGTCGGAGGCAGAATGAGGATGGTTGGGTAGTTCAACGATCGTCCAATAATGTTTCAGCATCCCAAGTGCCTCTACAAAACCATGTTTTGTATTGGATTTAACAATGTAACCGGCAATATTTTTTTTATACGCTGCACAAATATCTTCTTCCGCTTCTGACGTTGTCATCACAAAAATAACGACTGATTTGAGGTCTTTATCCGTTCTGATTGCCTCCAGAAACTCTAGTCCCCCCATTCTCGGCATATTCAGATCCAGAAGAATTATGTACGGTGGCGGGAGCTTTTCAGCACCATTCGTTCCCCTCAGAAGATCAAGCGCCTCAATCCCGTCTCTACATTCAAAAACGGGATTTAGAATGCGAAGCTCTTGCAGAGCTTTTTTTGTCGCAATAACATCGATAAGATCATCTTCAATCAATACTATTTTTACGATTGGATAATCCATGACAACCTCCATTTAGGGGCGTTTTGGCCAGCGAATAATAAAAGCAGTTCCCCGGTCGAATTTTGATTTCTCAACAGAAATTGATGCATTGTTGCGGTCTGTAATTTTTTTTATAAACGCAAGCCCCATGCCACTGCCCTCAAGGTCATCTCGGGGTTTCAGTGTCTGAAAAAGGGCAAATGCTTTCCCAATCATATTCTCCGGTATACCTGGCCCGTCGTCATGAACCGAGATTTCAAAACAATCTGGATGTTCAGAGCCGGTGATTAGGATATTCCCTTCTTCTTTATCATGATGTTTGATCGCGTTATCGATCAGATTTTGAAAAAGAATGGTTATTTCAGTTTTTGAGGCCTTAATAGTTGGTAATTCTTCAACAGTAATTTGAAAATTGTCTTTTTCCAGCAGATCAACGGTATTTTTGAGCAGGAAGTTCAAATCAATGGTTTCAATTTCTGTGTTCTTACGTCCTATACGAGAATATTGCAGTAAACTAGAAAGATGGGCATCAAGACGATTTATACGGCCACGTAACAAATCCATATAGGACGTGCATTCTTCATCCATATGCTCCCCGACTTTATCTTCAATCCACCCCGCAAGGTGGTCAATTCCGCGCAAAGGTGCCTTCAAGTCATGCGAGGCAACATAGGCAAACTGGGCAAGATCCTTATTAGATCGCGCTAACTCTTCCGTACGTTTCTTGATCTTGTTTTCAAAGTCTTTTCTGTCTGTTATGTCGCGCAAGATACCGACATATCCACCTTTATTCCAGGACATCTCGCCAACGCTCAGCTCCAGTGGGAATTCAATACCACTTTTCCTTTTCCCAATAACTTCCCGGCCAACACCAATAATTTTTTTGACGTGAGTATTCAGGTAATTCCTCAAATAATTGTCATGTTCGACAGCATGGTTCATGGGCATCAAAATTTTAACATTCTGGCCGATTACTTCATCTTTTTTATAACCAAACAGCTTCTCGGCCGCAGGATTGAAATGTTCAATAGATCCATATTTGTCAATCGTGATGATGGCATCCACAGCGGTATCAACAAGGGCCTTAAATTCAACATTAATCTGATTCACTTTAGATATGGAATCTACAAGGTTGAAATGATCGGTCTTTCCTTCATGGATGTCCTGAATGGAACCAACAAGCTGCCTTGAACCCGTACTTTTCTTGTTGGAATAAGTGCCGGTTAATTTGAACCATCTGTAATATTCCGACTTCGTCATGAGTCGGATATCCGTTTCAAGATTACTTTTATCCCGCAGAATTCTTCTTATTTGAAAGAGTATTTTTTTCCGGTCCTCTGGATAAACCAACCTTAAAAAAGTCCTCATTCGTGGCAGTATTTCACTATTCCTATATCCCAGAAGATGATAAAATCGAGGAGACCAGTAAGCGTTGTTTTTAGTTATATCCGGCCATTCCCAAAGCCCGGCACTACTGCCCTCAACGGCGGATGAAAAGCGATCAACACTCTCCTGTAACAAATTGTTTTTTAGTAATATTTCTGCTTTCGCTTTGCTTTTTTGGAGCAAAATATTTCCAAAAAAAAGTGTCGTAAAAAAAGTTAAAACAATGCCCGTAATCAGAAATTGAACGGCGTTATTATTTTCCCAAAGCAAGGCCGGATTGCTTGAAGGATAGAAAGTGATGTTCCAGGTTCTGTCCGCAACCGATATCGTCGATATAAAAGTAAGAGCAGGGAGAGTTTGTTTGAAAAGGGTGGGATTGGATTCAAATAAAGTTTCTGTATCTGTCAAATTACTATTGTCCATTATCTTGAAGTCTAGGACATTTTCCAGCTTGTTTGTCGCACTCTTCAGGACGTCCACAATATTAAGAACGAGGAGTGAGAGGCCTACCAAATGGGTTTCATCCGGGTTTGTGAATTCAGTAGATCTATACACTGGATTAAATATCAGAATACCTACTTGGCGATCCGTTTCCTGAACAAGAGAAATTGCTTCGCTGGCAATAATACTGTTTGAAATCACGGCTTTATCTATCGCGGCCCGTCTTCGTGGATTAGATCCGAGGTCAAAGCCAAGTGCGGCCTTGTTTCCTTTTAGAGGGTTCACATATTTGACGGGATAATAGATGTCTCGTTGTGCCGCCTTGGTCATGGTTCCCTGAATAAGACGTTCTGTTATTTTAAACTCGGGGAAACCTTCTCCTCTTGCCGATTGTTCAAATTCAGCTCGCTCACTGGCAGAAATCTGGGGTATCCATTCCAAAGCCTGGATGGCTGAATTTGTTGTAATAAAGTCTTTCGTAAAAGATTGAAATTGAGGGGCAGAAATATTCTCTGTCACTGAAAATAGGGACTTTAAAGCTTTCACACTTTCCAAATTCTTATGGATTTCATATTCAATCGCATCCGATTGAATTTTTGCCTGGGCATAAAACCGATCATTCGCACCTAGTTTAGTAGACAGTCTTTGGTTATCAAAAACCAGATAGGATATCCCACAACCGATTACCAAAATTGAAAGGCAGGTTGATACAATTTGAAATTGCATATGTGTTGAAATATTTTTTCTCCCAACGCCTTGTTCAATACCAATGTATTAGAAAAAAATAATTAAGCAAATGGGAAGTTCATTTTTTGGTTGAGTGAAGAGCTGGTGTCGCGCGCTTCTCTTTTCAGGCAAGGCGCGGGCCATCAATCCCAACTATTTCAATTAAGGTATCAGGCCGTTTTTAAAGTGGACCGGTTTGTGCGCCACAATAAAAAGGACATAATGAAAATATTGACAAAATTCCAGGCAATTCCGTTCAGGAAAGCTGCTTGATATGATCGGGTGAGGTCGTAAATAAGGCCTGACATCCAGCCTCCCAGAGCCATTCCCATAACGGTGGCCAGGATAACAAGTCCGACCCGCTGCCCTGCCTGAGACGCCGGGAAATACTCGCGAATAATAACAGCATAACTTGGGACTATGCCGCCTTGTGATAATCCGAAAACAAAGGAGACGATGTATAGAGATACCAGGCCATCAAAGGGTATATAGAGAAAAAGGGCAAGGCACTGCATAATGCCACCAAGAAGCAGAGTACGTACGCCCCCTATACGGTCAGCCAATAATCCTGACGCCAGGCGGCTAAGAATACCCCCTGCTAACATTAATGAAAGCATTTCGGCGCCGCGTGTTATCCCGTAACCCAGATCAGCACAATAAGCAACGATATGGACCTGTGGCATGGACATGGCGACACAACAGGACACGCCCGCAACAATGAGTAATATCTGCACCGTTTTTGGAGAAATATCAGATTTTTGCCGGGAGGACGGCGTGGCGATTGCTCCTGCCTCTTCACTGAGGGGCGAGGATGGGCGACGGCGCCTTAAGAAAAAGGCGAGGGGCAAAAGGGTGACAAATAGTATAAGGGCAACTATGGAGTAGGCTTCACGCCACCCCTCCGTCGCAACCACACCTTTTAGAAACAGAGGCCAAATAAAACCAGCAAAATAATTGCCACTTGCCGCCGCCGCAATTGCAATGCCCAGCCGTCGGTAGAACCAGTGAGATATATCGGACATCAATGGTCCAAAGAGGGTTGATGTCCCAAAGCCAACGAAGAGGCCCTGAATTATTGCAAATTGCCAGATATTGGTTGTTTGTGCGGACAGGTAAAAACCGCTGGAAAGAAGCAATCCGGAACAAAACAGAGGAAGTGCAATTCCGAACCGATCCACCAGCTTTCCAACCAAAAGATTTCCAACCCCAAATCCGATCATGATTGCAGTGAAGGGGAGGGATGCTTCCGCGCGGTCGACACCAAATTCGCTCTGTATTTTTGGCATGATCACAATAATGGACCACATGCCAACACTGCCGACCGTTGCCAGAACCATTGAGATCAGCAACCGAGTCCAGGAATATTTACTGTCCAGAAAATCCGGGACGCCATGGCCGGGTTTCCCAGCCTCATATGAGCCGGTGGTCTGTGTCAAATTCTTGCCTATTGAAGATGCTGAATTGCGAAGAGGCTGTGAGCCTATTACGCCTTCTCAGGAATTGCCAGAAACATTTGTATACAGATAGAAATAATGATGACGTATAAAGAACCCTGTCAAAATCATGAACCAATTGAAGGATTGAAAATGGACTTGAACCTGAAGGACAGAACCGTTCTGATTACCGGTGCATCAAAGGGCATCGGAAAGGGAGTTGCCCTGTCAATGGCGGCAGAAGGTTGCAATCTACATTTGGTTTCACGAACCCTTAAAGAACTGGAGGCAACAGCGACAGAAATCAAAGACAATTACAATGTAAGCGTTGAAGTCCATGACAAAGACTTGAGCGTCAGTAATGCAATCAGTGAATTGATTGAGACGGCAGGTGTTCCTGATATCCTGATTAATAACGCGGGCGCAATTCCGGCTGGTACACTTGAAGCTGTGGGAGAGGCCCGCTGGCGTGAAGCTTGGGATCTGAAAGTATTTGGCTACATTAACATGTGCCGTATTTTCTATGCGGCGATGAAGGCACACGGGAATGGCGTGATCATCAATATTACCGGGCTGGCCGCAGACAGAACAGATGCCGATTATATCGCGGGCACAACCGGCAATGCTGGCCTCAATGCCTTTACCAAGACGTTGGGTAGCCGAAGTTTGAATGATGGAATACGCGTATTGTCCGTTAGTCCCGGCGCCGTTGCAACCGAACGACTGGTTAATCTGATGCGCACCCGGGCTGAGGCTGAGCATGGAAATCCTGAGCAGTGGCAAAGCTATCTGTCAAAATTGCCACTAGGCCGGGCCGCATCGATAAAGGAATGTGCGGATGTTGTGACTTTTATGGCATCAGACCGGGCCGGTTATATGAGCGGTACAGTGGTTACTGTTGATGGTGGACATGGTGCAAATAACGGCAGTTTTACTTGACTACGATCCTGGGATTTAATGCACTGATTGTTGGTCCTGCCGCACCACTTTTGAGGATTGAGGTTTGTCGATTAATGATGGATGATATTGCTGCCCAGCGGATAAAGCATTTGGGCGAACCGGTAAAATGTGATTTCCGGCCCCTAAACTTATAGCCCAGTCCCGGATGAGAGGGCAGGCCATGCGGGTTGCGGAGGGTTCGAGAAAGTGAGAGACAAGGCGTGGGACCATGTGTTTTTCACCCCGCTGCAACGCTGCCAAGGACTGCAAGATACGCCATTCATCAACTGATATACCTGAGCAACAGAGGCACCGGATATCAACGGGACGGGAATTTCCTGACACGAGCAATGTCATAAAGCTATCCATGGCAAGCAAGCTGTCAGGAGATTTCGCAAGTTTGTAGGCATCTTTGAGTATAACATAAGGGGAATGATCATTGCGGCAAGAATCTGCCCAATAACGAATGCTCCACAATGTAAGTTGTTCTGCAAAGCGAAGGTCTGTTAAATTTTCCGGTAAGGGTTTTGAAGTCTGCATTTTGTCACCTGTGTTGCGATAAATTAATAATGATAATCATTCGCAATAAAGTCAACCCTCTATTTTAATATGACACCCAGTTACTCAATCCGCTATTGGGCCGAAATACCGTATCGGTTGAGCTATATTTTTCTTTTTATTTGCCGGTTCCAAGCAAAATTAAGCTCAGAAATTCACCAAATGGCGCAATTACAAACATTCATGAAATATTCATGTATTTAAATCATATATGACTAATGTAAAAAATCTCTCTGTCACCTGTCAGAACAAAATTTACGATCAATCATGCTATCCGTGTGAAATCGATCAATAATTTGTCGAAACCGGTGAATTTATCGCGAGTGAGGCTACTTATGACACCAAGGCAAATTGAACTTGTTCAGTCCTCTTTCAAGGATGTTGCAAAGATTAGTGATACTGCTGCTGAACTATTTTACGGCCGCTTGTTCGAAACAGATCCATCGCTCAAGCGACTATTTAAAGGGGATATGAAAGCGCAAGGCAAGAAACTGATGGCAACTATTGGTGTTGCTGTTTCCAGCCTTAAAAATCTGGAAAAAATTGTGCCGACAGTTCAAAAATTGGGCGCTGATCATTCGGATTATGGTGTTCAGGACAAGGACTATGAGACCGTCGGCGCTGCTCTGCTCTGGACGCTTGAAAAAGGATTAGGTCCTGCATTCACTTCTGAAGTGAAAGTCGCCTGGACAGAAACATATACGATTTTGGCAACAGTTATGATGGATGCCGCGAAGAAAAAACAATATGAAGAACCGATCAGAGCGCTTCTCTCTCAAGCTCTTTCCCGGATGCCAGAATTTCAAGCGCAGCAGCGTTGACGCTTTCTAACAAAAATCACCAGCTGCAGGTAATGCAACTGGTGATCGGTTTCCGGTATAAATTGTCATGACATTTGAGAGAGCTTAAGAACTCTTGGATTGGATGTAATTTTCCAGCCCCATTTTGTCGATCAGGCCCAATTGTTTTTCGAGCCAGTAGGTATGATCTTCTTCTGTTTCTTCCAAAAGCTTCACAAGAATTTCACGGGATTGATAATCCTGCTCATCCTCACAGATATTGATTGCCTTTTTAAGGGCCGCGACGACACCAAGTTCTGACTTTAAGTCATTATTCAGCATAGTAGGGACGTCTTTGCCAATCAGCAGCTCATCACGGGCGCCAACTTTAGGAGTTCCTTCCAGAAACAATATCCGTTCTATCAGGCGCTTGGCATGCTCCAACTCTTCCTGGAACTCATGATGAAGACGTTCATAGAGTTCTGTCATTCCCCAATCGTTATACATTTCCGAATGCACAAAATACTGATCGGCGGCTGTTAATTCGCCTTTCAGGAGTTCATTCAATTGATCTAGAACTTTTTTGCTTCCCTTCATGAATTCTCTCCTTAAGTTTGTGATTGAATGTAGTTTTTCAGGCTCATCTTAGTGATCAGGTCTTGCTGGGTTTCAAGCCAGTCAATATGACCTTCCTGTTTTTCCTGAATTTCTTCCAGCATGTCACGCGTGACGTAATCCTGCTTTTCTTCGCACAAGGTTATCGTGGCCTTTTGCGCGGCATGGCATTCCTTGTCCATTTTCATGTCACATTCGAGGATTTCTTCGATATTCTCTCCAATAAAGAGTTTTCCAAGATTTTGCAGATTTGGGAGGCCTTCGAGGAATAGCACTCGTTTGATTACTTTGTCCGCCATCTTCATCTTGACGATGGATTCTTTATATTCACGTTCTTCCAGATCATCCAATCCCCAATCCCCCAGCATTCTAGCGTGAAGAAAATACTGATTAATGGCTGTAAGCTCATTTTTCAGAACAGTATTAAGAAGTTGAATGACTTGTTTGTCTCCCTTCATCGGGGTAATCCTCCATCAGAAAGTTCGAAATTCCTATTAGCACATTTGAGTTATTCTAAAAAGGAAATAAATATTTAAAATCAATATGTTGAAACTAATAACAGGAAGCATTCTTATGAGTTATTTCTGTGCTGAGCATTCTTGTTCCAACAATTCAAAATATAAATCACGTAGCCGTTTTGTCATGGGTCCAGCCGTGCCATCACCGATCACACGGCCGTCAATTTCTGAGACTGGTGTCTGTGCGCCAAAAGTACCGGTAATAAAGACTTCATCGGCATCATAGGTTTGGGTGAGTGAGAAATTCTTTTCATAAACAGGGATGTCGTTTGTTTTGCAAAGGGAAATGACTTTTTCCCGAGTAATCCCGTTCATGCAGTAATCCCCTGTTGAGGTCCAAACTTCATTTTTTCGGACAATGAAAAAGTTGCAGCCATTTGTTGTATTTACAAATCCTTGAGGATCGAGCATCAAGGCTTCATCGGCTCCCGCTTTTTGAGCGTGGATGCCTGCAAGAATACAGTTTAACTTGGAATGAGAATTAAGCTTAGGGTCTTGCGACATGGGGAGGCCGCGGACAATGGGGACTGTATGCAGTCGTATCCCAGTATCAAGAAGATCACCGCTCGGTTTGGAATGCTCCATGATAATGACAATGGTTGGTCCTGACTGACTGAGGCGCGGGTCCTGAAAAGGTTTGGATTTTATTCCTCTGGTCACCATCAACCGGGCATGGGTGTTTCCATGCATGTCATTTGCCTGAGCAGTTTGGTCCAGAGCAACTACAAATTCTTCCCGGCTTAGACCCAGATCCATATCCAATGCTTTAGCGGCCCCGAATAATCTGTCAAGATGCGCGTCAATAAATGCCCATTTTCCCCGGTAAAGGCGTATGCCCTCCCAGATGCCATCTCCCAACATAAATCCAGAGTCATAAACAGACACAACAGCTTGGTTTTTAGGGACGATAGAGCCGTTTACATAGATTTTTAGAGTATCATTTCTTGTATCGATTTCAGCGGCGTGGGTAGAGTGGTGGGGTTGTTGGTTGGTCATTCTTTTTCAATTCCAATTGTGTTGAACACAAATCCTGGAAGTCAAATTAGTAGGTTCTGCGCTGAATGACAAAAAAAACCTGTACGTTGAGCCGCTAAACCTCAACGTACAGGCATACAATTTTGACGAAAAGTACCGTGTGTGAGTGGTGTGACGATTGCTTTTCAATCAAAAAAATATTGAAAAACAGAGTAACTTTCCGTCATTTCCAGAAGTATCTTCTGAGAACCAATTAAGGCCTCAACCCACTATAAATCTTTTCAGAATGAATATTCATTGCGCGAGAATTTACAAATCTGGCAAAACCGATAATAACTTTTTCGGTTGAATGGTTACCGGATAGGCAAATTGGATCGTCCAATAAACTTGAATCACCCTGTTGAAAATTTATTGTGGCTAGAAAGGTATGCTCCTTTTCCTCCTTTGGTGCTGCAAAGATAATGTGCCAGCCGACAACACGTTGATCCAATTCTCCGGTGTTGGTCGGAATATTGAAACTATCAACTGACCCACTTATATTGTTGCCTTTCATCACAATTCCCTGAAAAACGCCTTGGCTATCATGTGTCGTAATTTCATAGGTACAAGGCTGATCCGACTCAAGCCTTACATCCATGCGAAGCATTTCACCATATTCGTCAAACAAGATTTCTTGAATGTGATTTCCTGACATTAACCGCCTATACCTCCTTCATTCCGACTGTGAAGCTGGAAATTCAGCTTGTTCAGACGATTAAGTGTATTTCGCCACATGTTTGCATCGCCGTCATGGTCCATTTGGACCATAGGCGAATATTTCTCTGAAATTAATTCTAATTATAAGAGAAAAATAATGCTGGCTCAGGCACCGGTTTTATTGGCAGAAATGTAAAAAAGACTGTCATTTCAGGAGATCTTTAAGGTGTATCTTCTTTATTTACTTTTTTTCTATATTACAGGTACACTTGGACACGCATATAAAGTGGAACTGAAGGGGAGGGATACCGGATAAACGTTTGATTATCTTGAGTTATGCGAAATCTGGAGAATTAAAGAATGATGTCAGGCTCTTAGAAAATGAGCGCAAAACTATTTCTATATGGTCAATTCAGATGGGAGCTAAGCACCGGATTTCTTGTGCCTCCCCTGCGAGAGAAAACACAGGCTCTGATTGCCTATATCGCGTTATCTGGAAACGGTGCAGTTGGGCGCCGTCAAGCGGCTCACCTATTGTGGGAGGGCGGACGTGATCCAAATGCCAGCCTGAGGCAGAGTGTACGTGAAATCAGGGACATGGAAGAGAAGCATAACTCTGACCTTTTTTCATTTGATAAAAAATACCTGAAACTGGATCTGAGTAGATTATGGATTGATGTCCGGTTGGCGACAAAATGCGCAAACGAATTCAATTCCGGTTTGGCGGATCAGCTGCTCGAATGCCCGCTTGGTCCGCTTCTTCAAAATTGCAGTGTTACTGAAGAAGCATTTGTTGATTGGCTTGTGACTGAGCGAAGTCGCCGTGAAAATGATATCAATTTCGCATTGGAGCGTTATCTGGATCATGTAGGAGTACATAATGCTCAGTCTAGCCGTTTGAAGAGAATTTCTTCTGCTCTTTTAAGTGTGGATTCAACGAATGAGATTGCTCATCGAACTCTGATAACGACATATCTCAATGAAGGAGATCGAGCTTCTGCAAAAAGGCAGCTCGATTTATGCAAGCAGACAATCCGCCGGGAGCTCGGGATAGAACCCTCTGAGGAAACGATAGCACTGGCAAAAGACGTCACGACCGGGTCACGTACGAAGAATGCAGTGGTTTTGCAGGCAGTAGAAGTGTCGAGCAGCCCAAAAATTCAATTGGGGGAGGCCCTTGTAAAGCCTGTCATACAGGTCAATCCATTCGTCGTTTCCAACCAAGAAGAAGTGTTGAACTACTTTTCGCAAACATTTCATGCTGATATTTGTGAGCAGCTTTCCCGAAACAGGCGGTTTTCAATTAAAGATGCAACCGCCGCACTAATTTCTAATATTACTGGAGAGAATGGTTCAGCAAATAATATTCAAACTGCAAAATATGTCGTGCGGGGTAGTGTGCTTTCCATTAGCGAAAAGGTGACGTTTTTAGTTCAGCTCTATGACGGTACTACAGGGGATATTCTCTGGATGACCCGGCATAATCTGGATTTGAAGGAAAGCCTTGTCGAGGCTGATGATGCCGCCATCATGTCAGCCGTTGAAATGATCCGGTTTATTGAACTTCAGGAAACCGAAAGGATCAATAATACAGAGGATGGACTACTTGATGCGCGGCAATGTGTCATTCGTGCCGTCTCCATAATGTTCAAATTTTCTTCGGAAGCTGTCGCCAGAGCGGAACGGTATTTACAACGCGCGCTCCTTCTTTACCCGAATTATCCCGAAGCGTTAGCCTGGCTGGCATTTTTGAGATCAATCGAGGTCGGGCAGGGATATACAGAGGATGTTCAGGCAAGCCGAGAGGAAATTGGCGCACTCGTTCGCCGATCCATTGAATTGTCACCTCAGGATGATGTCATCCTTGCAATTGCGGGGCATCTGGAAGCCTTTATTCATCATGATTTTGAAAGTGCGTTGGAGTATTTCGAGCGATCTTTAAAAGCAAATCCGAATTGTGCTTACGCTTGGGGATTTAGTGCGATTACCAATTGTTATGTTGGAAAACCTGGGGATGCATTGGATATGTTGCAACGTTGCCGCCAGATAATGCCGTTTGATCCGCATCCCTACTATTTCGATACGGCAAGGTGTATTGCAAGCATGCTTGCTGGAAAATATGAGGATGCTGTTCGAATAGGGCGACAAGTGCTCAGGAATAATCCCAATTTTCATGCAAATTACAGACCTCTGATTTCAAGTCTGGGGCATCTGGGCCGACAGGATGAGGCTCTTCCCGTAGTTCATGAATTTGAGAAATATCAACCCGATTTTTCTGTAAGCTGGCATTTAGCCAATTACCCTCCTTTGGATGATGACAAAACTGAAACCTATGTAGATGGATTAAGAAAAGCAGGTGTTTCTGAATAGGGAAACGCAGAAAAAGGCGCGCTATCCACTGAATGTTTGTCAAATGTGGGATTTATCACATAAATATTATCAATATTTTTTATTAGTTACGCTTGATTCACGCTCCAATTCGCCTGGTTCTCTATAATCGGTCGTGGATCATACTCTAGGGGTAGAGGAATGTAACTGTGGATGATTTTGGTATTGATATGTTTATGGAGGCTTCGGAGAGTTTTGATACTCCGGAATTTATTCCGATCAGTTATGGAAGAAGCGAGACTTCCAGACGTTCGGAGTATAAGTCGACGAATGCTTCCATCTCTGAAAACCAGAATTCATGGGCTAAGAAGCCGCGTGATACACATAATGTATATGCAACCGCTTTAAGTGTTTTATATACCCTGACGCCTGCAATTCTAATTCTGGACAGCCATCGGAAAGTTGTTTTCGCTAACCGTGAAGCTGAGGAGTTGTTGGAAAAAGGGGATGTTATTTCAGAGGATAGCAAGGGGCTGATCTTTTGTGTTGATCATGTCGCTCAAAGTTTTTTGCTGCATTATCTGGTGTCTCAGAATACGGCAGAAAAATCTTTGTATAATGATGACGACGGATCGTTTCTTCTTCCAAGGGTCGATGGGTGGCCAATGGTTGCTATGGTCGGATGTGATCAACTAGACAGTTTGCCTTTTGACGAGAGTGGTAAAATTGCTGCCGAAGGTCATATTACCCTGATGATCCGGGATCCAAATGGTCGGAATCCGGAGCAATCGAAGAAGCTCGTGAAATATTTCGGTTTGAGCGGCGCTGAATCCTGTGTTGTTGGAGAGCTCGTAGAAGGAAATAGTACTGACGAAATCGCCCGTAAGCGCGGGGTTAGTGTCGTTACTATCCGAAACCAATTGAAATCTGCCCAGAACAAAATGGGTGTGACACGGCAGTCGGAGCTTGTGTCCATGGTTCTGAGGTATGTTTCATGATGTGAATAATCTTAGCTGGTAATTTTCATCGATAAAGGCCCCGACTTTTCGGGGCCTTTTGATTCAATGGCCCGAAATGGTGGTGAAGTGAACACATTTTTAATAAGGGCAGCCATCAGAATGTTAGCCAAATTTTTGTAGAATAGAGGGTGATTTGGAAATTGATTCAAATCAATGAGGCAAAAAATGAACGTGGATAACATACAGTGTAACATTTTTAGAGCAATAGAAATTGTTGATCAATCGAATCATACTAAACAAATTCCTAATATGTTTGAATAGTTTGGAATTATAACAATTCAGGCTCATTTCTTATATATATTCCACAAATATTCACTTAAATCAGTCAAAATTCATCAAATAATTAACTAATTTTTAATTTTCTCACTCATTTGGGTGATGAGCTTGTTACATTTTTGTGTAAAATCATTTCTTGAATTTGGGGATTTAGGATTCGCAGCGAATTGCTGCTTGAGGGGAATTAAATGGCCAAGGTTGCTGGAGGGGACGTGAACGTGACACGTGCATTAAGTGCATATGTTAATTCCATCTCACCAGTCGAAGGCTTAACCACCAAAGACATTGAAGAAGGTTTGATCTTTTCCAGTGTCTTTTTTGTGAGCGGATACAATCAACAAGCATCCAAGGCTTGGGGTATATAGGGGTTAGAGAGTTATTATGGCTAAAACAGAAAACGGTGTTGTTGGAACGGCTGCGGGAACGTCTATTCAGGTTCAGGCAGGACAAAATATTCTACTCGATGCTGCGACGGCCGATCTTGTTGTCTTCTCTCAAGGCGGTAATGATCTGATCATAACAGCCATTGCGGATGGAAATAAAATAGTCCTTGAAGACTTTTTCTCCCAAGCAACAACTGACCTTCCCCCTCAGCTTACCCTTTCTGATGGTTCCGTCATAACAGCTGCTGAAGTCACCGGACTTGTCGAACAGTTTGATCCAAACCAGGTTGCTCCGGCAGCCGGACCGGGCGCAGGCGGTCAAGGCGGCGGTGGTGCCGGATTTGGCGACTATGATGACGATGGCATCGGAGACGGCATCGGTAT
>PJEL010001063.1_pt1 | contig 29268 bp, 25 predicted proteins | sample 1853271 | NCBI WGS metagenome assembly PJEL01 (sample SAMN08108733, study PRJNA415343) | Invertebrate metagenome, whole genome shotgun sequencing project. | host: Globobulimina | place: Sweden: Gullmar Fjord | collected 2015-08 | reverse complement strand
AGCATTCTTGGAACTCTATAAGCTTCTTCTAATTCAGGGTTACCAACTCTTTCTTTAGATTTAACATTGATTTGTTTAGTTTTCTTTAATAAGTCTTCTAATTCATCAACTGCTTCAGCAAGTCCAGTTCCATCTCTAAAGATACCAACTTTATTATCCATTAAGTTTTGCATTCTATTTTTGATTCTGAAAATATCTTCAGTACCTTCGTATGCTAAAATTTCATCAATATAAGTATCTTGTGCATCTAAGAATTGTTGAACTGTTTTAGTACCAATTGTTACATCATTATCAATACAATAATCAGCAAAGTAGTTACCAATAATCATACCAGCAACAACTGTTTCAGAAACTGAGTTTCCTCCAAGTCTATTAAATCCATGCATATCCCAACAAGAAGCTTCACCACAAGCGAATAATCCACTTAATTTTTGAGACTCACCAGTTGGTTTTGTTCTAATTCCACCCATTGAGTAATGTTGCATAGGAAGAACTGGAGCCCAACCTTTTTGACCTTCGTCAGCTGGATCGATACCATTAAAGATTTGACAAATTTCTTGTACATCTCTTAAGTTCTTTTCAATATGTTCTCGTCCAAGGATAGAAATATCTAACCAAATGTGATCACCATATGGAGAAGGTACACCTTTACCATTTCTAATGTGTTCAATCATTCTTCTTGAAACAACATCTCTTGATGCAAGTTCTTTTTTCTCAGGTTCGTAATCTGGCATAAATCTATGACCATCTACATCTCTAAGAATTCCACCATCACCTCTACAACCTTCAGTTAATAAAATACCTGATGGTACAATTGGAGTTGGATGAAATTGAACTGCTTCCATATTTCCTAAAGTAGCGATTCCAGTTTCTAATGCAATAGCTGCACCAATACCTTCACAAATTACAGCATTTGTAGTTTGTTTAAATACTCTTCCATATCCACCAGTTGCGATACATGTACCTTTTGCAACATAAGCTTCTAATTCACCAGTAATTAAATCTCTTACAATTGAACCATAACATCTTCCATCTTCATGGATTAATGATAATGCTTCTTTTCTATCTCTAATATCAACTTCATGTTTTAAGGCTTCATTAGCAACACCAAATAACATAGTATGTCCAGTTGCATCAGCAGTGTAACAAGTTCTCCATTTTTTAGTACCACCAAAGTCTCTAGACATAATTAAACCATGTCTATCTGAATCTTCTGTAATAGTTGTTTTCTTAGCATTAATAACAGCTTCTCTTGAACCTTCTCTAACTCTAGTCCAAGGAACACCCCAACCAGCTAATTCTCTAATTGCTTTTGGTGCAGTATGTACAAACATTCTTGCAACTTCTTGATCACATCCCCAATCTGAACCTTTAACAGTATCAGCAAAGTGTAAATCTTCATTATCACCATCAGACATTTTAGAGTTACCTAAAGATGCTTGCATTCCACCTTGCGCAGCAGCAGAGTGTGATCTTTTAACAGGTACTAAAGATAATACGATTGTATTTAAACCTTTTTTTTGTGCAGCAACAGCAGCTCTTAAACCTGCAAGTCCCCCACCAATAACTAGTGCATCACAGTAATTAATTTTCATTATGCAATTCCTCCAACAGTTTTATTTGTTAATTTGTATTCCATTACTTGAGCAGTTGGTTGATATTTTTCACCAGCTTTATCAGCATGATCCATACCAATTTTCATGTAAGCAACTAAAGTAGCGAAACCTAATGCAAGGAAAAATATAGTTAATGCCCATTTTACTTGTTTTAATTTCTTTCTAGTTTCTCTTGGATTTTCTCCATCAAACCATCCCCATTTAACACATAATCTATAAAGACCAATTGTTCCATGGAATTCTACAGCTAATAATAATAAGATGTATAAAGGCCACATCCATTCAGACCAAATTCTATCAGCAGAAGCGTAAGGGCCAATTGCATCAGAGTGAGTCATAATAATGTATAAGTGAACAGAACCTAAGAAGAACATTACAAAACCAGTAAATGCTTGTGTAATCCATAGTTTTGTGTCATCGTGGTCCATACTTTTTGAGTGAGCTCTCATAACTTGGTACTGTTTGAAGTTACCAGGTAATTTTCTCATTCCTAAACCAGCATGTGTGATAAAAATTACAAAAATTATCGCAGCAAAAATTGTAACTAATAATGGGTTTCCACCTTCAAAGATGAAACTTCCCTCCAATAATTTCGTAACTGTGTACATGAAATCCTTAGATACTAATATCGAAGATACTAATAACATATGTCCCCACATAAATAATGCTAAGAAACCACCTGTCGCACTTTGAAGGTAATCAAGTTTAGCAGGCAATCTACTCTTTTTTCCCTCAACTGTTTTTCCTAAATAACCTTCTATTAGGTCACTCATATTTTATCCTTTCTTATGCTTTAGATTATTTGATTAATAGCGTGATAATAGCCTAATTGAGCTTTGATTATCTTTATAATCTTAATTATAAAGATAGGAGTTTTTACAGTTTTATGGAAAAATTACTTAAAAAAAAAGCCCATATCATGGGCTTTTAGAGAGTTTTAAATTTTAATAAAAATTTATTCTATTATTAATTTAATGTTACTTATTCACACACATTATTTTAAAAATAATGATTGAACAGCAGTTTGAGTTAAGGCAATAATTGCATCAATATTCATTGCAGGAATAAAGAATACAATTGCAGAACCAACTCCACCTAAAACAGTTAAGATTGCAACAAATGCAATTGCATAAGTTGAAACCCTTTTATCATTAAACTCTACAGAGATACATTCTTCCTTCGTTGGGTAAAAATACATAACTGCAATAAGTTTAAAATAGTAATATACAGATACAATAGTTGCCATTACAGCTAAGATTGTAAGTTCTGTATAACCTGCATTTATTGCTTCTGTAAATACATAAAACTTACCAATAAATCCAATTGTTGAAGGGATACCAGCTAATGAAAATAAGAATATTGTCATCATTGCTGCTAAAAATGGTCTTTCTTTTGCTAAACCTTTAAAATCATCATATGTAACTCTTACATTAGTTTCAGAAATAATATGAGAAGCTAAACCAAATGCACCAAGTGCTGATAAAAGGTAAGCAATTAAGTAAAACATTGTTGCATAAGCAGAGTCAATATTTAGTATTTCTCCATCTTTATAAGAAAGAGCGATAAATGCTAATAATAAATAACCTGTGTGAACAATAGAAGATGCTGCTAACATTCTTTTTACAATATTTTGAGTTACTGCTAACCATGTACCAAATACTAATGTAAATACAATAATAACTGAAATTATAGTATCCCAAAAGTCAATAATAGGAGCTAAATCTTGTAAAATTGCACGCATGAAAAACGAGAAAATTGCAATTTTAAATGTTGAGGCCATATAAGCTGTAATAACCATAGGTGCACCTCTATATACATCAAGAACCCATGATTGAAATGGAAATGCTGCTATTTTGAAAAGGAAAGTAAATAAGATTAGTGTTAATCCAATATATACTAAAATCATATCATCGCCACTATGTGTTAATATATATGTACCTAATTCGCTTAAGTTTGTAGTAGCAGTTGCACCATAAACTAAAACAACACCTAATAAATAAAATGCTCCAATAAATGAACCTAAAACTAAATATTTGAAAATTGCTTCAACTCTTTTTGCATTTTCCGTGTTAAATCCAACCATAATATATACAGCAAATGAAGCAATTTCAAGTGCGATATATGCTGTAATCAACTCATTTGCATGAGCTAGTAACATCATTCCAAATAATGCAAAAAGTAAAATTGAGAAAAATTCACCTTTAAAATATGATCTATGTTGAAAATAATGTTCACCAATTAATAAAGTTAAAAGTGTTCCTAAAATAAGTAATATATTAAAGAAATTTGAAAATGTATCAAATATTAATACATTGTTTATTAACTCAGCATAAGGATGTATTGAATATGATTGAGTAAAATCAGCTAAAGAAAATCCTAAAGCGATAAGTAAAAATATTGATGAAACAACAATAAAGTTTTTAACTGTAAATTTTTCGTACATACTCATAAACATAAGTACAAGTGCACCAATTAGTACAGTTAAAGCTGGAATTAAATAGAAAAATTCATTCATTTTGTAGCCCCAATGTGTAAAATATCATTTAAATAATGTGTAACTGTAGGTTCAAATTTATTGATAAAAATATCAGGATATAAACCCATCAAAAATACTAAGATAACCCATGGAGCTAATCCAATGATTTCTTTTATTTTTAAATCTCTCATTTTTAGAACAGGACTTCCTTCTGGTCTATCTTGTAATATAGCTCTTTGAAACATCCATAACATATAAGATGCACCAATTACAACAGTAGTTGCCGAGATGAAACCAAGAACATGATTGAATTCGTAAATACCAAAAATTATTAGTAATTCTGATACAAATCCATTAGTTCCTGGAAGTCCAACATTTGCGAATAACATAATTGCAAAAATAAATGTTAATACAGGAGCTTGTTTTGCAATACCACCTAAGTCTTTAATCGTTTTAAATCCAGTTTCTTCATGAATTAATCCAATTAATAAAAATAAAGCACCAGTAGCAATTGCATGTGCAATGATTAAATATAAAGCACCATTTATTCCATATTCATTTAAGGAGAAAATTCCAGCAGCAATAAAACTTAAATGTGAAGCTGATGAATATGCAAACATTCTTTTGATATCATCTTGCATAAGTGCTGCAATACCAAAATATACAAGACCAAATAAACCAATTGCAACAAAGTACATTGAAAATTCAATATAAATATCTGGAAAAATTGGAATCATAAATCTTACAATTGCATAAACACCAAGTTTTGCCATAATTGAAGATAGTAAAAATACTGCACCAGTAGGTGCATTTTTATAGGTATCCATAATCCATGTATGTAATGGAAAAATTGGAATTTTAATTGCAAAAGCTGATAGGAATGCTAAAAATAACCATACTCTTGATGAGTAATCAATTGTAGTTATTTTCATTAGTTCATTATAAGCAAATGACCAAGTTCCAAATTCACTATGATAAGCAACACCTAGATATAAAATAGCAATGAACATAAATAATGAACCAAGCATTGTATAAACTGTTACTTTAATTGTAGTAGCTACTTTATTACCAAATCCATAAGAACCAATTAGTAAAAATACTGGTAAAAGCATAACTTCCCAGAAGAAATAAAATAAAACGATATCAAGAGAAAGTAAAGTACCTGTTACTCCTGTTTGAACTAATAACATATTAATCCAATAACCTTTTGTTCGTCCTTCCCAAAGAAGTAAATAAGAAGTAGGAATTAAAATAGCAATCATCATTAAAATAGTTAATGAGAAACCATCTAATCCAACATAGTAATTAATACCATATGTTTCAATCCACGGAACATTTGTAACAAATTGCATTCCATCACTTGGTTCAAATTCTACGTAAATCTTTAATACTAAAGCTAAAATAACAGTAGTCGTCAAAAATGCTATATTTCTAATTGCATTTACATCTCTTGTTGTAAGCATTAATCCAAATGCCACAATTGCAGGTAAAAATATAATAAATGAAAGAATATCTGAACTCATACTATAATCCTAGTGTAATATATATATAAACAAATACGCATGTCATACCAATAAGCATAAAGGCTGCGTAAAATCTAACATTTGCATTTTGAAGCATTGCTACTTTTTTACCTATGTTTACGAAATTAGAAGATGTACTCATTATAAATCCATCAATAATCTTATCATCAACAACTTTATCTATAAATACAGATAGTTTTTTACTTGATTTTACAAATAAAACATCATAAAGTTCATCAATATAGAATTTATTTCCAATTAATCCTATTTCCTCTTCAGGTTTAGATACATCAAAATTAGCATATTTTTTATATGCTACATAAATTCCAGTAGAAGCTACAACAATTGAAAGTATCATTAAAATATATTCAGTTGTATGACTTAAGTGAATTGTTTTTGAATTTAATTGTCCTAACCAAGAATCAACAAAGTGATTCCCTCCAAAAATTGATGGGAAGTTTAAGAATCCAGCACCAATTGCACCAATTGCTAAAATTAATAAAGGTAATGTAATAGTTCTAGATGTATATACATATTTTCCTGATGATTTAGTAGGTGCTACAAAAACAATAAAGTACATTCTAAACATATAAAATGCTGTTAAAAATGCTGTAAACATTGCTATTGCCCAAATTAAATATTGACCTTCTTGAAATGCTGCTGCTAAAATTGCATCTTTTGAAAAGAATCCTGAAAATGGTGGAATTCCTGAAATTGCAATAACACCAACTAAAAATGTAAATCCAATAATTGGTAATGATGCTCTATGTTGTGCAATTTTAAAGATATCTTGTTGATGATGTAAAGCCATTATAACTCCACCTGCACCCATGAATAACATTGCTTTAAAGAATGCATGTGTAAATACGTGAAATAAACCAGTTGAATAAAATCCAAGACCAACGGCTATAAACATATAACCTAATTGACTCATTGTTGAATAAGCAAGGATTTTTTTGATGTCATTTTGTCTTGTTGCAATAATAGCTGCAAAAAGAGCAGAAAATGCACCAATATAAGCAATAAATAATCCAATATTTTCAAGATCAATATACAGAAAATGAAATCTTGCAACCATATAAACACCAGCTGTTACCATAGTAGCAGCATGAATTAATGCAGAAATTGGAGTAGGTCCAGCCATTGCATCTGGAAGCCATACAAATAATGGAATTTGAGCAGACTTACCCATAGCTCCAACAAATAATAAGAAGCCAGATAATGCTAATAATTCAGGACTTGCATTTGTTAAGTTTGCCTCAATAGAAGTAAATGATAAATCAACTTCTCCTAATGCAAAAAATAATGTAACAACACCAAGTAAAAAACCAAAGTCTCCAACTCTATTTGCAATAAAAGCTTTATTTGCAGCAATTACATTTTCAGCTTTTCCATAATAAAATTTAATTAAAAGGTATGAACAAACTCCAACACCTTCCCAACCAATGAATAAAATAATTGGATTATCCGCTAATACTAAAATTAACATAGAAGCTAAGAATAAATTGAAGTAAGCAAAAAACTTACCAAAACCTTTATCTCCTCTCATATAACCAACTGCATAGATATGAATTAACCAACCAACAAATGTTACAAACATAGTCATAAAAATTGATAAATTATCTCCTAATAATCCCATATTAATATTTAATTTATCAATATTTAACCATGTGAATAACTCTTGTTTAAAGATTATTCCTTCATCATTCATTCTCAAAAATAAACTTAATGTAATTAAAAATGATATTAATGGAGTTCCTGTACCAATTAAAGCAAATGTTAAATCAGAAACTTTTTCTTTTTTTATATGATAAAAGTAAAATGCACCATTCACAATTGATCCAAGTAAAGGAGCTAAAATAATCCATACTAACAAGTTTGTGTTCATTATTTTTCTCCTTGTGTTAATGTTGTGAATATATCTGTATCAAGTGATTTTCTTGATCTAAATAATAGAATAATAACAGATAAGAAAATTGCAGCTTCAGCAGCAGCAATTGCAATAACCATAACAGTAATAATTTGAGGATCCATATTAAAGTGATATCTAGCAAATGTAACTAAAAATAAGTTAACACCATTTAACATCATTTCAATTGACATGTAAATTACAAATATGTTTCTTCTTGCTATTACTCCAATTGCTCCAATTGAAAAAAGCATCATTGCTACAAAGGCATAAGATGTTAATGATATCATTATTGTTCTCCTGCTTTTTTGATTTTTGATGTTCTTTTTTTAGCAAGAACAACTGCTCCAATTAGTGCTACTAATAGTAAAATAGAGATTAACTCAAAGGCTACTAACCAATTATTATATAGTTGCATTCCTATTGGTTTTATTCCACCAAAATCACCTTCTGTAATTAGTAAATCTTTTGCTGGTAACTTTGAAACAGCTTTTAAAATTAATACATTTAAAGGAATCATTATAACTGCACCAAATGCAATTAATTTGAATTTTTTAGGTTCTTTTGGAAGATCTTCTTCTCTAATATTTAAAAACATTAGAATAAATAAAATCAATGTCATAATTGCACCAGCATATACAATAATTTGTACTAAGAAAAGGAATGTTGCATTTAGTAAAGCAAACATACCTGCAACACTTAACATTGAAATTAATACACCTAATGCACTATATATTGGATTTGCATAAACTAACATAGCAATTGCACCTGCAATTGCTAAAAATGATAATGCTATAAAAAGTAAATCAGTCATTATTCAAATCCTTTGATCTTTCATTTGCCATTAAAGCTTTTTTATCTAAAACAAATTCTTCTCTTGTTCCACCTGTTAGAGAAAATATTCCTGTGTCCATTCTAATTGCATCACAAGGACAAGCTTCAACACAATAACCACAAAATACACATTCTAGTAAATCAATTTTAAATTCTTTTGGTCTTTTTTCATCAACACCATCAAATCTTTCTTCTGCTTCAATAAAAATACAATCAGCTGGGCATGCCGTTGCACACATATAACATGCAACACATTTTTCACTACCATCATTATGTTTAGTTAATCTATGAACACCTCTATATCTTTCATTAAGATCAGTAGGTTGAACCTCTGGATATTGCATAGTTTTTAGATTATTTACATCTTTTAAGTTTTTAACAAAATGCTTAAAAGTTGTTTTCATTCCACCTGCAATTGCTGGTAAAAAAAGTTTATCTTTAAAAGATTTACCATGTCTTTGTACTACTTTGATTCCCATCTTAACTTCCTTGTACTACAATAAATGTAGCTGTAACAATTATATTTAGCAATGCTAATGGTAATAATACTTTCCAACCTAACATTTGTAATTGGTCATATCTAAATCTTAATACAGTCCATCTAATCCAGATAAATACAAATGCCATCATAAAGAATTTAATTAGAAAAGTACCTATTTGTAGTACTGCTGTAACAATATTTATTCCATTACTTCCAATACCAGTTGTAAGGAATAATATTAAAGTAGAAACTATTGCAAATGTAATTAAGGAAAATGCTATTGTTAATATTTTTGTTTCTTTATCTCTTGATGTATCTGAATCTTTAGATCTATTGTTTTTTTTCATCCATCTTACAAATATTAAAACCATTATTGGTAATAAAACAATTATTGCCATCATAATATAAGTCATATTTGATTGAACATCAGCAGTACTTAACCATGGAATTTGATAACCACCAAAGAACAAAGTTACAATAATTGCAGATGATGCACTCATTGCTGCATATTCACCAACTTGAAATAATCCAAATCTCATTGCTGAATATTCTGTGTGATAACCAGCAACAATTTCTGATTCACCCTCTGCAATATCAAAAGGAGCTCTATTTGTTTCAGCAAATGAACATACAATAAATATAATTGCAGCAAGAGGTTGAATAAAAATTCCCCACATAGGAATCACACCAAGATATGTCCCAGCTTGTGCATTTACAATATCTGTTAAATGAATAGAACCATAAGATAAAATCATTGAAATAATTGCAAGAACCATTGCTGCTTCATATGAAATCACTTGAGCTGCTGCTCTAATAGAACCTAATAAACCATATTTACTATTCGAAGAGTAACCACCCAATATAATTCCATATATTGATAATCCTGCAAATGCAATAAACCACATAATCCCAAGTTCATTTGGAACCGCTTGCATAATATGAGCTTTTCCATCAATTACTAAGTTATCAGCAAATGGAATAGTAGCAAATGTTAAAAAAGAAAATATAAATACTAATGCAGGTGCTATTGAAAATAAAAATTTATATTTAATATGTGAAGGAGTAAAATCTTCTTTAAAAATAAGTTTTAGCATATCTGCAAAACTTTGAATTAATCCACCAAGTCTTAATGGTCCAATATTACATCTGTTTGGGCCAGATCTATCTTGCATAAATCCTGATATTCTTCTTTCCCACCAAACAAAAAGAGGTGTTAACCCAACTGCTAAAAATGCAGCTAGAGCTATATTTACAATTAATATAACTGTTGTTGAAGTACTCATAGAGTTCCTTTTGCTATCATTTCTTTTAAGTTTTCTATTACGCTTGTAACAGTTCCCATTTGATTATTTCTTTTCATTTTAGAAACAACTTTTTGTTTAATTCCATCTACATTTATATACGTTCCTGATTTTTCATAGAATGAAGCAATAGGAATAGCTATATCTGAGTGATTAATAACTGAGCAATTATGACTAAACATTGAAATTACTTTTTTATTTTTTAATAAATCAATATTTTTTTCAAAATAACTATTATCAATAATAATTACTAAGTCTGATTTTTCTAAAAAATTATTAAATTCATCTTTATCTTGATTTATTTCTAATTCTTTAAAAGCATTTCTATTCGCTGATTTATCATTATTTCTTAAATAATCATCACCAAATGTTTCATCATATGTATTTGGTGAATAACCAGTAACATTTGATTGTAATTTTGTAGCAAGATTATTTATATTTTGCATTTCTTCGATTGAAAGATTTGGACTTAATACAAATAAAATATTTTTATTTGTTGAAAGTTCTTTAAACATATTAGTAATTGTATTACTTATATTAGTTTCTTTTTGATTTAGTAAAGCAGTTTCAAATCTATCATTGTTTTCGTTGTGGTAAGAAAGTCTACCTTCATCACACATGAACCAAGTATTTATATTTTTATTAACTCTGGGTCTAAATCTAAAAATTTGATCATCTTTATATTTTTCTTTTCTATGGTCAACACTTATATTGCAGCCTTTTGCACAGCCATTACATATTGCGTCAAATGATTCTAAAAACCAAACTCTTTGTTTAAATCTAAAATCTTTTGATGTCAACGCTCCAACTGGACATAAATCAACAACATTCATTGCATAAGGATTATCTAAAGGTCGTCCTGGAAAAGTTCCTATATAAGAATGGTCACTTCTATGTATAACACCTAGTTCATTAGTTTTTGTAATATCAGAACAAAATCTTACACATCTTGTACAAAGTACACATCTTTCTCTATCAAGCATAACACTAGAACCAATATCGATTCTTTTTTCGTGATTTGTTTTACTATTTACATTTACTCTAGATTCATAAAACCCAGATTCCATATAATAATCTTGTAGTTTACATTCACCAGCTTGGTCACAAGTAGGGCAGTCAATAGGGTGATTAATAAGTTGTAATTCTAAAATATCACGTCTTACTTTTTCAATATTCTCACCCTTTGTTCTAATTGCCATTCCTGCTTTAATTGGCGTATCACATGCAATCTGTGGTCTTTTTTGACCTTCAATTTCAACCATACACATACGACAATTTCCATCTTTACCAAGTGCTTGGTGATAACAAAAATGAGGAATATGGATTTTCTCATCCAATAATTTATCAATTAGCAAGCTTCCCTTAGAAGCTTGCATTTGTGCGCCATTGACTGTGATTTCTACCATTTCACTCATATATTTATCCCCTTACACTTGTTGTTTTTTTACTATTTACCTGTATATAATTGTCTAGGTCTTGCAATTTTATGTTTTGGATCTTGTTTTAATTCAGACCATTGTGCAATCCAACCTGGTGTTCTACCAATAACAAAGATTGGAGTAAACATTTCAACAGGAATTTTAAGAGCTGTTAAGATAACACCAGAATAGAAATCAATATTTGGATATAAACCTCTATCTTTAAAGTAATCGTCATTTAATGCAGCTTCTTCAACAGCAGCAGCAATATCTAATAATTTTGAATCAAGGTTTAATTCAACTTTTAATTGATCTTGTAATCCTTTTAAACATTCAGCTCTAGGATCTCTATTTTTATATACTCTATGTCCGAATCCCATAAGTCTAAACGGATCATTTCTATCTTTTGCTTTAGCAATATAAGTAGGAACATTTTTAATATCACCAATCATTTTTAATTGATCCATTACTTTTTCATTAGCACCACCATGTGCAGATCCCCATAAAGCAGCAATACCTGACGAAATACCAACATAAGGATGAGCTTCAGTTGATGCAACGTTTCTTACAGTTGTTGTAGATGCATTTTGCTCGTGATCAGCATGTAAAGTAAAGATTGCATCAAGTGCATCAACTTCAATTTGTTTAATTTCTTCATTAGTACCATCTGGAAGTCTTTTCATTGTTCCACCTGGATATGCTCTTAACATATATAAGAAGTTTTCAGTAAAGTATCTATTTACATCTGGGTAAATTAGTGGAGTACCAATTGAATTTCTATATGCCATAGCAGCAATTGTTGGCATTTTTGCAAGAATTCTTCTTCTCATAATTTTGAAATCTTTTTCATTTTCTAAATTTACATGATCTTTATAAAATGCTGCAAGTGCCATTGTAGCTGCACCCATAGTTGCCATTGGATGTGCACCTTCTGGTAATGCATCAAAAATTTTAATTAAACCTTCATTTAAAAATGATCTATGTCTAATTTCTAAATCGAAGTTTGAAGAAGCATCTTTAGTAGGAAGTTCCCCTCTCATTAATAAGTAACATACGTCTAAGAAAGAATGTTTACCAGCTAAATCAGCAATATCATAACCTCTATATCTTAACTCAGAGTTTTCTCCATCAATAAATGTAATTTTAGAATCACATGAAGCAGTTGAAGTATAACCTGGATCATAAGTAAACATTCCAGAATCTTTGTAGAATGTTGAAATATCAACTACACTTGGTCCTCTTGTTCCATCTATGATATTGTATTCATAAGACTTACCATCTCTATTATCCGTTAGTGTCATAGTATTTGTTGCCATTAATTTCTCCTATATAATTTAAATTTAATTTTGATTTTTAAAATGTACCACAAATTCATGTGGGAACTTTTGAACAATACTTTGTATAATATCTTTTACAGCAGGTGCAAATACACAAACTGTTTTCCCATTCATAGTACTACATACGTCAAGTATCGTATCTAAGTCTTTTTGTGAACCATCACCTGCAAGAATTTTACGTAAGATATCATCAATCCAACCGCAACCTTCTCTACATGGTGTACATTGTCCACACGATTCATGATGATAAAATTCTATAAGATTTTTAGCAACATCAACCATAGATGTATCTTCATCAATAATAATCATTCCACCTGTTCCTAATGTTGATCCAATGTCCCACATTGATTCATAATCAAGAACAGCTTTTTGAACTTCATCTGCCGTTAAAATTGGACAAGAAGAACCTCCTGGAATAATTGCTTTTAATTTTTTTCCATCTTTCATTCCACCACCAACTTCGTTTAAAAAGTCAATCATTTTGTTTCCAAATGCTAATTCATAAACTCCCGGATTCTTAACCGGTCCACTCATTGCAAATAACATTGTTCCAGGTGAAGTTTTTGTTCCATAAGCTGTATAAGCTTCATATCCATTTTCAACAATAAAAGGCACTGTTGCAATTGTTTCAACATTATTAACAGTTGCAGGATTATCAAAGAACCATTCACATTCTTTACCATGTGGTTTAAGTCTTGGATGTCCTCTTTTACCTTCTAAAGATTCAATAAGTGCAGATTTTTCTCCACAAATATAAGCTCCAGCTCCTCTATGAACTGTAATATTAATTCTATAGTCATGTCCCATAACTTTATCACCAATAATTCCAGCTTCTAAAGCTTCAGCTATTGCTGCATCAACTCTATCAGAGAAAAATTTGTACTCACCTCTAATATAGATGTATGCATCGTGAGAATTTATTGCATAACAAGAACAAATAATACCTTCAATTAATAGGTGAGGATCATATTGGAAGATTTGTCTATCTTTAAAAGTTCCTGGTTCTGATTCATCACCATTAACAATTAAATAAGCAGGTCTTGGATCATCTTTTGGCATAAGTTTCCACTTAGGACCACAAGGTGCTCCACCTCCACCTTTTCCTCTTAATCCTGAGTTTACTACTTCTTCTGTTACATCAGAAGGTTCCATATTAAATAATTTAGAAATAGAAGAATATGCACCATTTTTTTGTGCAACTTCAAGTGTATGATAATTTGGGATGTTAAATTTTTTACTTACAACATTTACTACCATTATTTACAACCTTCAACAAGTTTTTTTAATGATTCAACACTTTGTTTTTCATGATAATCTCCATTTAGTGCAAACATTGGACCTCCACCACAAGCTCCAAGACATTCAACTGCACTTAAATGAAATTTACCATCTTTAGAAGTCTCACCAGGTTCAATACCTACTGTATCTTTCATAAATTTAATAAGATCATTTGCTCCCATCATCATACAAGATAATGTTTTACATACTTCAATATGGTATGTTCCAATTGGTTTTAAGTTGTACATCGTATAAAATGTTGCAACTTCATAAACTTGAATAGGAGTTTTTTTCAATCTATTTGCAATGAATATCATAGCTTCTGGAGATACCCAGTTTTCTTGTTCTTGAACTAACCATAAACAAGGTAACATCATTGCATCTAAATTAGGGTATTTTTTTGCTTGTTCTTGAAATTTTTCTTCATTTTCTTTTGTAAATACAAATGTTTTCATTATCTATCAAACTCCCCAGCAATAAAGTTCATACTTGCCATTGTAACAACAGCATCCGCTAACATTCCACCTTCAACTATATTAGAATAAGCACCAAGTGAATAGAAACATGGTGGTCTACATTTTACTTTATAAGGTCGTCCTTCTCCATTACTTACAATAAAGAATCCAAGTTCCCCATTTCCACCTTCAGTTGCAGAATAATATTCACCTTTTGGTACTTGAATACCTTCAAATGTTAGTTTAAATTGATTCATTAGCCCTTCAATATTTCCATATACATCTTTTTTAGATGGTAATAAAACACCTGGTGCTGAAACATTTATAGGTCCATCTGGAAGTTCTTTCATGGCTTGTCTAATAATTTTTGTACTTTGAACCATTTCTTCAAATCTACACATCATTCTGTCATAAACATCACCATGAGAGCCAACTACTACATCAAAATCATAGTTTTCATAACCGTAATAAGGTTTGTCTTTTCTTAAATCTTGTGCAATACCAGTTGATCTTAAATTTGGTCCAGAAATACCAGCACTTAATGCAAATTCTTGATTAATTACACCTACATCTTGTGTTCTATCATGAAAAATTCTATTATGTGCAATTAAGCTTAATGCATCAGAACAAGCTACTTCAACCTCTTTTAGAACAATTTCTAAATCTTGTGCAAAACCATCATATAAATCAAATTCTAAACCACCAATTCTTGTATATGTATTAGTAAGTCTAGCACCAGTAAGTTTTGATAATAAATCATAAGCTGTATCTCTTGGAGCGAATAAATACCAGAAATTTGTTAGTCCACCTAAATCTACCATATTTGCAGCATTACAAACTAAATGATCAATAATTCTACTTAGTTCGCCAATTATCACTCTAATTGATTTTGCTCGTACTGTAATATCTATTTTTAGCATTTCCTCAACAGCTTTTGAATAACCAATGTTATTTAAAATTGCAGAACAATAATTTAATCTATCTGTATATGGAATTACTTGAGAGTAAGTATGATTTTCACAAGATTTTTCAAAACCTCTATGTAAATATCCAATTTCTGTCACACAAGCAGTGATTGTTTCACCTTCAAGTGCAACGAAGTTTCTAATTGTACCGTGAGATGCTGGATGAGAAGGTCCAACATTTAAAAGCATTAAATCATTTATTTCTTCAGGTGTGTAACCTTTTTGTTTTAATAAAGGGTTCATTTCATCCATTAAATCTTCTGTTTGTGTACAGATTTGACCTTTTGTAATTTCATAATCTTTTCTTAATGGGTGGCCTACAAATTGGTGATGATTTAATAATCTTTTTAAATTAGGATGACCTTTAAAGTTAATCCCATATTGGTCATAACTTTCTCTTTCTGCCCAGTTTGCTGAGTGATATAAATCATGAATACTTTCAACTTCTAAAGTTTCATCACTAACAAAAGCTTTTACAGATATTTGTTTTTTAAAAGTTTTATCTCTTAATATGTAAACCACTGCAAATCTACTTTTTGTTACTTCTGGATATTCTAAATAATCTATTATTGTTACATCTAGTAAAATATTATAATTATCTTCAGTTTTTAATTTTAAAATTGTTGATTTGATATCATTAGAATCAATTAATAAATCACACTCAAACATCTAAAAATCCTTTATAATCTTTTACTCTGTCTTTAATTATAGATTCATCATTTGCTTTTTCTTGAATTCTCATAATAGCATCTAAGACAGCTTCTGGTCTTGGAGGACAACCTGCTACATATTCATCAACGGGAATAATTTGATCAATTCCTTGTAATGTTGTATAGTTATCATAAAATCCACCAGAACAAGCACATGCACCCATTGAAATTACCCATTTAGGTTCACACATTTGTTCATAGATTTTTTTTAAAATTGGAGCTTGTTTATAAGATATTGTTCCTGCAACTATAAGTAAATCAGCTTGTCTTGGAGAAAACCTTACAACTTCTGCTCCAAATCTAGATAAATCATATTTAGCACCAGCAACTGACATAAATTCTATACCACAACATGCTGTTCCAAATACCATTGGCCATAGAGAATAAGATCTTCCCCAGTTAACTGCATGATCAAGTTTTGTTGTAACTATTGAATCACCTAAGCTAGATTCTGCTCCTAATCCCATGATAATGCCTTTTTCTTATAAATATAAATTAATCCTGCAAATAATAATCCCATAAACATAAACATCTCAAATAACCCAAGATATCCTAATTGTTTGATATTTACTGCCCATGGAAACATAAAAATTATTTCCACATCAAATAGTACGAATAAAATAGCAACTAAGTAAAACTTTATAGAAAATCTAATATTTGTATTTCCTACAGGATTAGAAACACCACTTTCGTATACTGTATTTTTCATTTGCGCATCTTGGTTTCTTGGTCCAATGTATTTTGTTAAAACAAAAACACCAACTAAGATAAAACCAATAGCAACAAAGATAATAGATGCAAGAATTAATTCTGTTGACATTTTCTATCCTAATATATAATATTGTTCATCGATTGTACAGTAATTTATTTCTTGAATAAAGATTTTACTTGATTTAAAAACTATTATTTCTAGAGTGAGAAAAAAGGTAATACTTTAGTATATATTTCTTATTTAAAATACTTTGAAATATCGTCTAATGCTACTCTCAAGCTATTTTTACTTAACGCACAGTTAAGTCTAAAATAGTCATGCCCATTGCTACCAAATGTAACACCATCATTTAATGCAATTTTTGATTTTAGTAATAATATATCTTTAACGTTATTATGTGATAATAAAGTTTGTTTAAAATTCAACCAAATTAGATAAGTTGCTTCTGGTATTTCAAATTTTACATTTGGAGAATTCTCTAAAAGATATTCTTTTGTAAACAAGATATTATTGTAAATATACTCTTTTAATTCATCAACAAATACATCACCTTTTTCGTATGCAGCTTTTGTTGAAATATATCCAAAAAAGTTAACAGAATGAATTTCTCTTTTTTGAGCTATTTTTTTGAATTTATTTAAAATTTCTTTGTTTTTACTAATTGCATAGGCACAATTTAGTCCAGCAATATTAAAAGTTTTTCCTGCTGAATTTAATGTTATTGTAATTTGAGCTATTTTTTCGCTAATTGAAGCAAGTGGAATAAATTTTTTAAATGTAACATCTGAATGTATTTCATCTGAAATGATAATTATATTATTTTTTATACAAATATCTGCAAGAGCTTCAAGTTCATCTTTATTCCAAACTCTTCCCACTGGATTATGAGGGGAGCATAAACATAAAATTTTTGTTTTATTTGTAATTTTAGATTTTAAATCCTCTAAATCCATTGTGTAATAACCATTATCTTCTTTTAATTCATTTGTAATTACTTTTCTATTATTTGCATTTACACTTTTAAATAATGGTGGATATACAGGAGTTTGAACTATAACTTCATCACCAATCTCACTAAAGGCTTCAATACAAGCAGAATATGCAGGGACAACTCCATTTATCATATATATATCGTTTTGTTTTATTTCCCAATTATGACGTCTTTTTTGCCAAGAAATTATTGAATCATATAAATCATCTGTATCTATACTATATCCATAAGCAGAGTTACTTGCTGCTTTTATAATTTCATCATTAATAAAACTAGGTGTTTTAAAATCCATATCTGCAACCCAAAGTGGATTTAAATCTGAATATCCAAAGTATCTTTCTAATCCATCATATTTGGCACAATTTGTACCTTTTCTATTTATTTTCTCATCAAAATTATAAATCATTTGTAAAACCTCTATTATAAACTATTTTTTATTGATAAAATGATATAAGATTTATACTAATTACCTTATTAGGTTTATTTGAGGGAAGCATGAAAGAAGCAATTGAACTATTAAAGAAAAATGATTTACTAAGAATTATTGATGATGAACTAGATATTAATTTAGAGATTCCACATATTGCATACATTGAAGTTAAAAAAGAAGATTCAAAAGCACTTCTTTTTACTAATGTTGTAGATAAAAAAAATAATAAGAAATTTGATATTCCAGTTTTAATGAATGTTTTTTGTAATGAAAAAGCAGTAGAACTATTTATTGGAGATGGGGATAAGATTGGTAAAGAGATTGAATCTTTATTAAAAATGAAACCACCAACTACTTTAGGTGAGAAACTATCAACATTTGGAAAATTATTTGCCTTGAAAAATACTATTCCTAAAAAAAGTAAAGGAAAAGGTGAATGCCAAGAAGTAATAAAATTAGGTAAAGATGCAAAATTATCTGATTTACCTATTTTAACAACTTGGGAACAAGATGGTGGTCCTTTTATTACTATGGGACAAGTTTATACAACTTCATTAAATGGTGAAATGAAAAACCTTGGAATGTATAGACTTCAAGTTTATGAAGATAATACTTTAGGTATGCATTGGCAAATACATAAAGATTCAAATCATTTTTTCCATGAATATAAAAAAGCTGGAAAAAAGATGCCCGTTTCAATTGGTATTGGTGGAGATCCAATGTATATTTGGTGTGGACAAGCTCCTTTACCTATTGGTGTATTTGAACTTATGCTTTATGGATTCGTTAAAAATAAAAGTGCACAATTAGTAAAATCAATTACAAATGATATTTATGTTCCAAGAGATAATGATTTTATTATTGAAGGTTTTGTAGATCCTAGTAAATTAAGAATAGAAGGTCCTTTTGGTGATCATACTGGTTATTATACTTTAGAAGAAGAATATCCTTTTATGGAGATATCTGCAATTACATCAAAAGCAAAACCAACATTTTTAGCTACTGTTGTAGGAAAACCACCTTTAGAAGATAAGTATATGGGACATGCAACTGAAAGAATATTTTTACCTTTACTTAAAACAACTGCACCTGATTTAATTGATTATTATATGCCAGAAAATGGAGTTTTTCATAATCTTATCTTAGCAAAAATCAAAACTTTATATCCAGGACATGCTCAACAAATGATGCACGCATTTTGGGGAGTAGGGCAAATGTCTTTTGTTAAACATGCTTTATTTGTAAATGATGATGCTCCTTTATTAACAGATCATAAGGGAATTGTTGAACATATATTAAATAGAATAAATATTGATGATATTATGATTTCTAAAGGTGTAGTTGATGCACTTGATCATTCTTCTCCTAAGTTTGCATTAGGTGGAAAACTTGGACTTGATTGTACAGGTGAAGAAATTGAAGAACTTGGAATCACATTAATCAAAGATGACGAATTATTATTTAAAATGCAATCACTTTCTGATGAAGTAAAAGATTTAAAACAATATTTTATTAATACAAAAAATCCTATTACAGTTATAAAAGTAGATAAAAAAAGATCTCAGAAATATCTTTTTGAAGATTTAAGACCATTATGTGAAAATATTAAAATATTAGTAATTGTTGATGATGCAAATCAAAATGATTTAGATAATACATATATGCTAGTTTGGAGAGTTGTAAATAATATAGATTCAAATAGAGATCTTTATTTTGATTCTAATACTATTTGTTTAGATGGTACAAATAAAAACTCATTTGATAACTTTAAAAGAAGATGGCCCGATGATGTTGACTGTACTCCAAGTGTTCTTGATTCTTTGAAAGAAAGAGGAATTATTGATATTAGTGATGAGTTTAAAAAACAGTATCAATTATAAAAGATAAGAGAAATCTTATCTTTACATTATTTTAATATTGTCCTTACCATTCTTCTTTACAAAATACATGGCATCATCAGATCTTCTTATCATATCTTGAACCGTATCACCTTTTGTATATTGTGTAATACCATAACTTAAAGTTACAGGTTTCTTAATAATAAAATTAATCTTTGAAACAAGTTTTTTTAAATTTGTGGCAACAGTAAAAGCTTTATTACTACTTGTTTCTGGCAAAATAATAATAAATTCTTCTCCTCCCCATCTTCCTAAATAATCTGTTTCTCTTAGATTTCTAAACATTTTTTGACTAAGTTCAATTAAAACATTATCTCCCGCTTCATGACCAAACTTATCATTTATTCTTTTAAAATTATCAATATCAAAAAATACTACTGATAAGTTATTATTAAACCTTTTTGCTCTTTTAATTTCAATACTTAATTGAAGTTCAATTTTTCTTCTATTATAAACTTTTGTTAAACTATCTTTATTTGCATATCGTTCTAATCTTCTCTCCATTACTTTTCTTTTTTTTATTTCTTTTCTCATTTTTATATTGAAATAGCTAATTATAAATATAATTAAAAGTAAAGGTAATACAAATTTATATATCCATGAATAATCTTTTTTTTCATATTTAATTAAATTATATTTTGAATTTATTTCTAGTTTTTCTTTATAAGTAATTTGATTAATTGCTTTATTTAAAATATTCAATAAAATTAAGTTATTACTATTAAGTAATAGTTTCATATCAAATTTAATAGGTAAAATTCCTGATATTTTAATATTAGTTAAACCATTGTTATTTATCGTATGTGAAAGATTTGGTAATTTACCAATAATAGCAAAAACTTTATTTTCTTCTAATAATTTAATATTTTCTTGCATGTTTTTAGTTCTAATTAAATTAATATTAGGATATTTTTTTGATACAAAATCATATGTAGTTGAAGAATCACTCATTGCAACTTTTTCACCTACTAATAAGGATAAATCATTTATAAATAGTTTATTTGTTAATGTAGCCATTACTAATTTTATTTCATTTATAGAATTCGTTTGAGTTGTTAAATTTGATTTATCTTTTTTATCAAATAAAAACTTTACATTATTTATGTTTTTTTTAATATTGTTTAAATTTGATTCATTTGAGTTATTTATTATTGTAGATGAATTTATTTTTAGTTTATTTTTTATTAGATTCCAATAATCAATTTCTAACCCTGTTGTGATATTTTTGTTTTTTATTGTAAAAGGAGGAAAATTTTGATTGCTAAAAAATTTAATAGGTGTATTTTCTAAATAATCTTTCTCAATTTTTGATAAGTTTAAATGATTCTTATCATAAATAAATTCATTCATATCAATATCATTTTTTAATTTAAAACCCAACAATAAGTATAATCTTTTAATCTCTTCAATTTTTCTAATATCAATTTTTCCTAAAAGGTTATTATCAATTTGTGATATTTTTTTTAGTATTTTACCTTCATAAACTAAAGCATTAAGAGTTTTATTTTGTGTATTATATTTGTCATATATTAATTTTGCAGTTTCTTCTATATTTTCAAAAGCATATTTCCAGCCTTTTAATACAGCATCATTTATATTTTCAACTCTATTTGGATTTGCACCTAATTCTTTCTCTGATGTAAAAAATAAACCTCCATAAAAATTAAAACCATAATCTTTTGGATTGAATATATTATATTTAATATTTAATTTATCAAGTAAATAGGGCTCATTTGAAAGATAAGAAGCCATTAAGTCAACTTTTCCAGATATCAAGTCTTCTAATTTAAAAGAGTGTGGAATAAAGTTTATTTTATCTAAACTAGAAGTACTAGTTTTTATCATGGAAGTAATACTTGTGGATAGTTTTGCATCAGAAGTTATCATAATATTTTTATTTTTGAAATCATTTATAGTATTTATATTAGATTTCTTTAAACTTAATAATACCATTGGAGAATTTTGATAAATAGCATTTAGTAGAACAATATTTTTACCCTGCATCTTATCTATTATTAGAGAAGATTTACCAACAGCATAAATATTCTTATTTTTTAATACATATTCTACAATATTAGTTTTATGATCAAATTCTTTTATTTGAACATCAAGATTATTTTCATTAAAATAACCTTTTTCTTTTGCTTGATAATACCCTGCAAACTGGAATTGATGTAACCAATCTAGTTGAATAGTAATTTTTTCTTTATTATGTCCATAAAGTAGTGACAGTGATATAATAAATAAGAGTATGATTTTATGTATAAACATTAAGTATTATACATGAAAAATTAGAAATTAATCAAAAAAAAATGATTAATTTCATAATAAATAATAATTATTTCAATATTATTTTAATGTCTTCTTCTTTTAAATCTAAGAAATATTCTTCTCTTTCATTAAAATTAATATCTTTTAGTTTAAGCATTATTGTATTTGATTTTGGGAAATCTTTTAGTTTAACAACAACTTCATAATATTCACCACAAAAAGATTCATCAATAATTACTATCTCAAAATTATTCTTTAATGTAGTGATTTTTGTTTGATCAATTAATATAGTTGCTATTTGATTATCATTAATAGTTAAATCTAACTTTTCTATTACTTCATTTGTCAATATATTAATATCTGATAAAAAGTTTGCAATATAAAAATTTTCTGGATTGTTATACATATTTTTTGCATCACAAAATTGTAAAAGTTTTTTATTCTCAATAATACCAATTTTATCAGAAATTGATAAAGCTTCTTTTTTATCATGGGTTACAAGAATTGCACTTAAATTAAATTTTTTAATCAAATTTTTTAACCACATTTTAGTTTTATATCTAAGTTGAGAATCAAGATTTGCAAATGGTTCATCAAGTAATAAAATTTTTGGATTATTTGCCATTGCTCTTGCAATTGCAACTCTTTGTTGTTGACCACCTGATAATTGATGTATTTGTTTTTTTCTATGATCTACAATATCAAACTGAGTTAGTAACTCATCAACTCTTTTTTCTTTATTTTTTCTAGAAAGTTTATCTAATGCAAATGAAATATTCTCTTCCACATTTAAATGAGGAAATAAAGCGTAATCCTGAAAGATATATCCTACTTCTCTATTTTGTTGAAATACATCTTTTGAAGATACACAAACATCTCCAATACAGATACTCCCGTCATGTTCTTTTTGTAAACCAGCAATTGCTCTTAATATCGTAGTTTTACCACAACCACTTTGACCAAGTAAAGTTACTATTTCACCAGGAAATACTTCAAAATTTATATCTTCTAATATCTTTGTTTCATTAAATGAAATACTAAAGTTATTTACACTAACCATTATATTAAGCCTTATTCATATTTTTTGCTAAAAGTAATATTGAAATCATTCCTGTAAGTATGATAAACATTGAAGGAACAGATGATTCAATAATTTGTGCTTGTTGTGTTAACTCTAATGCTCTTACAGCTAATGTATCAAAGTTAAAAGGTCTAAGTATCATTGTCAAAGGAAGTTCTTTTATTACTTCAATAAATATTACTATAAATGCAGCAAAAGCACTGTTTTTTAATAAAGGAACAAATACTTTTATAAAAGTTTTAAACTGACCAACATTTAGTATTTTTGCAGCATCATCATATGAATTTGGAATTCTTGAAAATCCTGCTTCAAAATTGTTTATTGCGATTGCTATAAATCTCACACAAAAACCAAATAATATTGCAATTATTGTTCCTGATAAAAGAAAAGTTTCTGAAAACAAATCAATTACATATTTATCTATTATTGCAAAAAATGATAATATTCCAACGGCAATTACTGCACCAGGTATTGAATAACCTAATTTTACAATTTGCGTTAATACTGATGATGTTTTATCTTTATTTATTCTTACATTATATACAAATAATAAAGCTATCGCTGTTATTAAAAATGCACTAGAAAATGCTAAAGATAATGTTTGATATAAAATTACCATAAAATCTTCATCAATTATTTCTTTATATGATTGAGAAAACCAAAAACATAATTGAATAAATGGTAATAGAAAACCTAAAAAGAATGGAATGAAACATGCCATAACTGCTAAAGTATTTTTATACCCAGTAAGTTTAGTTTTATCAATTGGTCTATAATCTTTTCCTGAACTTTTATATAATTTATTTCTTCTTTGAATTCTTTCTAATACGATAATCAAAAATACAAAAGTCATTAGGATACTTGCAAGTTTTGCGGCATCTTCAACAGATCCCATTCCTAACCATGTTCTAAATATTCCAGTAACAAATGTACTTATTCCAAAATAGTCCATAACACCAAAATCACTAACAGCTTCCATAACAGCAAGTGTAACACCTGCAACAATTGCTGGTCTTGATATTGGTAATATTACTTTTGTTAATATTTTCCATGATGATAAATTAAATGTTTTAGAAGCATCAATAATAGATGCTGATTCAAAAGATAAATATGTTTTACATACTAAATATACATATGGATATAAAACAAGAGACATAATTATAATTGCACCCTCAATTGACATAATATCAAAGAAAATAACTTCATCTAACCTTTTACCTAAAAGTTCTAATATAAATGTTGTAACAGAACCCGTAATATCAAACATTCCACCATAAATAAAAGCCATAATATAAGTAGGTATTGCAAAAGGTAGAATTAATGCATAATGAAAAAAATTAGAAAAAGTAAATGTATATAATGATGTTAAGTATGCAGTTGTAAACCCTATTATTGAAGTTAATATAGCAACTCCAAATAATATATATAATGAGTTATATATATATTCAAATAATAAAGTATTTTTTAGATGTTCCCAGTTTTCAGTATTACCTATAAATAAATATAAAAATATGATTATGGCAGGGGCACTAATAAGTAGTGTTAATAAAACACTACTTATTTTAATTTTTGAGAAATTGTTATCCAATTATTGTTACTTCCATCCTGCTTTGTCAAATATTTTTACAGCAGCTTTATTATTTTCACCTAAAGTGTTAATTGAAATTGTATCATCTTTAAACTCTCCCCAAGATGAAACAAGATTAGATGCTTTAACACCAGCTAATACTGGATATTCATAGTTACCTTCTGCAAATAATTTTTGAGCATCTTTAGAAGCTAAAAATTCAATAAATTTAATTGCATTGTCTTTATTTGGTGCATATTTAGCAACACCTGCTCCAGAAATATTAATATGAGTTCCACCATTTTCAAATGTTGGGAATAAAATTTTAACTTTTTTAACAGCATCTCTTTGAGATTTGTCTTTATTATCTACCATTTTACCAATATAGTATGTATTTGCAATTGCAATAGAACCAATTCCATTAGCTACTGCTTTTACTTGATATCTGTCATTACCTTTAGGAGCTTTAGCCATGTTTGCAACAACACCTTTTGCCCAAGTTAATGCATATTCTTTTCCATGGTGTGCAATCATTGCTGCCATTAAAGATTGGTTATAAATATTATTTGAAGATCTAACCATTATTTGACCTTTAAATTTTGGGTCTGCTAAGTCTTCATAAGTTTTTAATTCTGTTGGAACAGTTGAACCAATTGGGTAAACAGCAACTCTTGATCTTTTTGTTAATCCAAACCATTGGTTATCTTTATCTCTTAAGTTTGCAGAAATATTAGTTGTTAAATAATTAGAATTAATTGATTGTAATAAATCTTTTGATTTAGCTTGATATAATCTTCCCGCATCAACAGTAATTAATACATCTGCTGGTGATTTTTTACCTTCTGATTCAATTCTTTTAATTAAAGCACTTGCTTTTGCTTTTACTACATTTACTTTAATCCCAGTTTTTTCTTCAAACATTTTGAATAATTGTTTGTCTGTATCATAGTGTCTATGAGAATATACATTTACTTCATTACTTGCGAATAATGCACTTGTTAGAACTAATGTACTTAATGCCAATTTTTTTAACATATTTTTCCTTTGATTTATCTATAGTGATAATTGTTATCGAAATTATAAGCTAATATTGCTTTAATTAATCTTAATAGTAAGAATGATTATCATCTAGGTGATAAACACGGTTTAATTAAAAAATATTTATTTACTGATATAATATATTTTTATTTTAAGGAAAATTATAATGAGCGTAATCTTTGAATCAAGAATTAAATGTAATAAAACAGGAAAAGCTTATATCGAATTAAAAGATATGGTTGATGGTCGAGTTGAAATATGTAATGACTTAGAAGAATATTCATCTAATATCGAGAAACTTGGTGCAGATTATGGTGGAAATATTGATGAAGTTAAATGGTTTGTCGATGAAGATGTTCCTCAAGAAGAAATGGACAAAATTAGAATGGGTATGTCAAAAATTAAAGAGGAATTAGATAAATGATTTTAATGATAGATAATTATGATTCTTTTACTTATAATATTGTTCAATATTGTTTAGAATTAGGAGCTGATTTAAAAGTAATTAGAAATGATGAATTAACAATTGAAGAAATTGAAAAATTAAATCCAGAAAAAATCATAATATCTCCAGGCCCTGCTACTCCAAATGATGCAGGTGTTTGTTTAGATGTAATTAAATATTTTGCGGATAAAAAACCAATTTTTGGTATTTGTTTAGGTCATCAAAGTATTGCACAAGTATTTGGTGGAGAAGTAATTCGAGCAAAAAATATGATGCATGGTAAAACTTCTAAAATGAAAGTTTTAGAAGATACAATTATTTTTAAAGGTTTGCCAAATGAATTTACACAAACAAGATATCATTCTTTAACGGTTAACAAAGAAAATTTACCGGAATGTATAATTACTACATCAATTAGTACTGATGATGATGAAATTATGTCATTAGAAATAGAAGGTAAACAAATTTATGGAGTACAATTTCATCCTGAATCTATTATGAGTGAATATGGATATGAGATGATTGATAATTTCTTAAAATTATGATTGAAATAAACAAATATAATTACTATTTTTATACTTTATTAACTATTGTAGTAATAGTATTATTATTTGTTGCTAACAGTTTAAGTATTTCGTATAAAGAAGCTCTTAATGTTTTTGAAAATACTTCAATACTAACTTATATCACTAAAACATCAATATACTTATTTGGTCAAAATGATATAGCATTAAGATTGCCTTTTATAATTTTATATGTATTAAGTTCTATTTTAATGTATAAAATCACCGAAGGTTATTTTAAATATCAAAGAGATAGATTTATTTCAATAATTATCTTTATGAGTTTACCTGGTGTTTTGAGTGCAGCACTTTTAGTTAATAGTGCAATAATCGTAACTTTTTGTACAGTTTTATATTTGTATATTTATCATTTTAGAAATGTACATTCTTATCCTCTTTTAGTTTTATTCTTATTTATTGATAATTCATTTGCAATTTTATTTTTAGCATTGACTTTCTTTGCTTATAAAGAAAAAGAAAAAAAACTATTAACAATTGCATCTTTATTATTTATTTTATCAATGTTTATTTATGGTTTTAGTACAGATGGAAAACCTAAAGGGTTTTTATTAGATACCTTTGGAACTTATGCTTCAATATTTTCTCCTTTATTATTTATTTATTTTTTTTACACAATATATAGAGTAGGGTTAAAAGAAAAACTGACTTTAGCTTGGTATATTTCAACAACTGCATTACTATTATCATTTATCTTTTCTTTTAGACAAAGAATATATATTGAAGATTTTGCTCCATATGTAGTAATATTTATTCCTTTTATGGTTAAAGGATTTTTTCACTCATATAGAATTAGATTAAGTGAATTTAGAAAAAGTTATAATATTGCTGTTTTATTTGTTTTAATAATGTTAATACTAAATGTATTATTAACAATAATAAATAAACCTCTATATGCTTATCTTGCTAATCCAAAAAAACATTTTGTGTACAAGTATCATTTTGCTGAAGAAATTGCAAATAAATTAAAACAAAAAAATATTAATAATATAAGTAGTGAGAATAAAAAACTCTTATTAAGGTTGAAGTTTTATGGAATTCAAGAGGGAACGGATTATTATATATCAGAATACAAATTTGAAGATTTTGACGAAAAATTAATTATTAAGTATGAAAATATAAATATTTTAAAATTATATATACATAAAATTTAGTGAAAAAGTCTTTTTCTCTTTTAGAACTAATTATTGTAATATCTTTATTTGCATTATTATATACAGCTTTTACTCCTAAGATTAAAATTAATAAAATAGATGAAGTTACAAATAGATTAATTTTATATTTAAAACAAACTAGATATCAAGCACTAATTGATAATAAATACAATCAAGATATTTCTAAATGGTATAAATCTAGATGGACAATGAAATTCTTTAGATGTAGAAAAGAACAAGAGGGTATTTATTATATAATTTATAGTGATAAAAATAGATCTGGTCATCCTAGTGTTGAAGATACATTAAAAGATCCGCTAACAAATAAAAATATTTATTCTTCAAATCATTGTAAAGAAAAAAATGAACATAGTAAATATGTATTATTAAGTAAATACTATGATATTAAAGATATTAATATATCATGTAACAAAACATCATCTATAGGTCAAATTTCTTTTTCATCAAATGGTAAAGTTTACTCAAAACTTAGTAATTATATTGATGAAGCATACGAATATGAAATTGATAAAAAATGTTTTATTGAATTAATTGATAAAAATAATGAAAAAAGAACAATTATGATTGAGCCTAAAACTTCATATATTAGCAAAATAACTAACTAAGATATTAAATCAATAAAACCACAAATTCAAAAATTTAAGCCAAGATAAAGAGTAACCCCTTGACAAAGCGAGAGGAATTCCCTATAATTCCCATCCAAAAACAGACGAACGACAACGAATGGGTTGAAGAGAGTTTGAGATCTTTAAAAACATAAGTTTGTAAGAAGTAAT
>PJEL010001062.1_pt1 | contig 29304 bp, 22 predicted proteins | sample 1853271 | NCBI WGS metagenome assembly PJEL01 (sample SAMN08108733, study PRJNA415343) | Invertebrate metagenome, whole genome shotgun sequencing project. | host: Globobulimina | place: Sweden: Gullmar Fjord | collected 2015-08 | reverse complement strand
GGTCGTGTTGAGATATCAAACTGGTAGATTTTGGAAGTTTTCGATTTCTCAGGAAACAGTCATCGAACTTGGATGAATGATTCTAGTCCACTTTGAAGTCAACTGACAAGAAGTGAGAGACCTTTTTTATTACCATTTCTGGATTTTGACAGGTCTTCATAACGGTACTGGAACAGAGATACCTTCATTCGCTCTTGATGCAAACGTATGCCAATAATCGTGGTGAGCCTCTCACAGATCAAAGTATTTTCATTGTGATCCTAAATGCGAATTTCTGTATCTCTTTCCTGCCTTTTTCTGAACAGGATGAGGTGTTGTACTCCATATGGGCATTTTGAATGATTCCATTTGATGAAGAAGTGAATCTACGTAGATTGGTATACCATAGTGTCACTCCATGAATCTGTATTCGCATGTAGCCTTGAGTCATGGAAGACCACATAAGGTTTCAATATGCAGAGAAGAGGCCTTCCATACCTCGGTTTCAATGGGACTGTAATCTTTTGAAATGCTCCTATCATGGAAAGTTCCATTGTGCACAAAGCACATGGTATATTGCACTTGAAAAATGAAATAATGAGTGCTATTGCTGTGGCAATTGCTCAAAATAGGATAATGTCACTAATTCACTGGCAGCACTTCTCTGTATGGTTACACACTGATGGTTGATTAGCTCTACACCAGCATTGGTAGGGGCACCATTTCCAATTTTCATCCAAGAATCATGTTGCAGCACGATCGTCAACAACTATAAATTAGTCAATGCAATCTGCACGTCTGTATGAGACGGAATATCTTCAAACCATACAGAGAAGATAGAGTAAACATACTCCGAGGCCAAGTCCAGATGGTTCTCTAAAACTGCTATGTAAAAGTCATAGAAATTGTCTGTATCGTTGCATTTAAAATTGCCAACAAAAGAAAGGCTACAGCCATTGCTCAGGATCTAACGCCATCCCAGACCTACTCTTGTGGAACCTTTAAAGTGGTAAACAAACGATTTGGGGTTCAAACATACTCTTCCGTTCTTTGCATATACTTGAGATGCGATCTGGATTTCTTGGTGAATATTTTTCTTCTCTCCGACAACAGAAAGAAAACTCGAATTCCCATCGAATATTTTCATGAAGCTTGTACACGTCATTCCAAAAAAGAATCCAAGGAATCCAGGGTTATAGTGGTTTTCCAGTACTCGGACATCGATATCGCCCGTACCATATCTGTGATGCTCGATGGATTCAAGGTAAGCTTGCACACAATTATAGTTCTTTGCATGATTCACGAAAGAGTGAGAGATACTGTAATTGCTATAAATGTGTTCAACAGACTCAGAAGGCCAATATCCCTTGCCAACTATTGTCGAAGTTGGAACTGCAATATAGCAATTTCTGTCATCCATTGTCTTTACCAACTGCTCCAATGCATTTGTAGGGACCAGCACATCATTATTCGCCATAAACATGATTTGGAAATTTGTTCTATAAAATATTGAGAATGCCAGGTTCCACAAGTGCGTAACACCAAGCTGCTCCCTCTCAGGTCTTTCAACCCAGATCTTACACTGAGTGAGAGTTTCAAAGGTACCATCAGTGCTGAAGTCATCTACCACGAGAAGTGTGAAAGTCAAATTCAAATCCAATAATGAATCAAGCATGAGTTCTGTCTTCTCCCAAACATTTAAAGTGAATGTCGAGTACAAGATGGACATTGTGGATGGATGCAATATTTTTATTTGCTCTTCTTGAGTACTACTGAGCTTGCTCCAACGGCAAACTGGAGAAGCCTGGCTACCTATTGACACTCCTTTCTGTATCCATGGACGTTGGCTGTATACTATCAGAATCACAAAAGCGATCAGAATGAGTGGAGATATCAATTTATGCCTGGATATTACTCTTAACTTTGGCCTCCGATGCCAGAGATTCCACTCCAATGCTGCTCTATGTCATGACCCGAAACCTACGTTCTACTCACGAAAACGGATTTTAACTTCACATATGTAGGGTTGTACAACTCGACGTAATCCTGTTTTGTCGTCGAGTGTTCGCTGTCATTGATGTATTTGACACTCAAAGCAGCCATGATGGTTATGTGTAACAATGTTGTTAATTAACCCCATATAAAAACCTTATTCATTGAAGAATTTGAATGATTATCATGCATTCTTCTAGTCGTCTTCTCAGTGTTTACTGGCTATGTTCAATCTAATATACCTGGTTAAAAAAGTGATGCGTCGGTTTGATTTGGAACCTTTAGTCAAGACAAGTGGATGAATGATTGAGAAGAATGCATTGCCAAGTGAGATCAGGACAAACGTGGATGAAGAGTGTCCACAGTAGGAACGTCATGGATCAAAGTTTCATATATTACAGGTATGCCCTGCTGATGAGGGACAGATAGGGCTTAATGAATCTACCAAGTGTGGCCACATGGACTCTCAGAATAATAAGGCTTTATAAAACGAGTTTATCATCTCGTGTGGTCAATGGTATCTTCTACAAGGGATGTTGGCCTCGCTGTTGGTCCATCAATTTCTCTGAGAACTTCGTCTGCGACTTCCATTGCTGCCTCGTCGTCAAACTCGGTACGACTTTGCAGCAAGACAATCTGTTTGGACCTTTCCTCAGCCTGGGCCAACACAAGGAGGATCTCATCCTCTGTCTGCATGTGTTTGACTGGTGTAGACACCATTTTTGAAATATCTGGGAGATATTGTCTGAACCACGTATTTTCTATGATGCCATCAAGTCCGATACGTTTCTTTGGATCCACCTGAAGGCACTGTTGTAGCAACGTTTTGCATTCTGCAGATACATCAGGCAGCACATCTAGGGCGGCAGATACATCTGTATCCCTTAGGTTCTTTATTTGATATAATTGAGGCACATTTCCATGGTCTGTGAATGGGTATCTTCCAGATACCATGCAGTACAGTGTGACGGCAGAGCTCCAGACATCAGCTTTTTCAGAGTCATATTGAACAGTTGAGACATTGGCACTGGCAACCTCTGGGGAAATATATGCAGCAGTACCCACCCTGGTCTTGGGGAGTGATCCCTGCCAGCTATCCTTCGAATATCCAAAGTCACAGAGCTTTAATATTGGTACCTGATATTTGTCATTCAATAGTATGTTTCCCAATTTAATATCTCTGTGAGCGATACCCGCTGATTTATGACTATAATGAAGAGCTAAGATGAGCTGTTGGAAGAAGCAACGTGCCTGCCACTCTGCTAACCGATTGTATTTTTCAACCCAGGACTGTAAGTTTCCTCCTCCTACGAACTCCATGACGATAGCCAAGTAGCTAGGGGTCACAAACACTTCTTTAAATGCTACAATATGTGGGTGAACAAGATGTCGGTGGTTCAAAATCTCTCTCTCTACATACTTTTGATAGAATCTCTCTCCCAGGGGAATAAACTTAATAGCAACCACCTCACCTGTAGTACCATAGGTGTTCAATAGATGTCAGATCCAGATGTATACCGATTGGTTCAGACATGGACTGATATATGAACGTACCTGTTTCAACATTTTTTGCCTGAACAACAGAACCAAAGGTTCCTACACAACAGGTAAGGGTATGTGAAAAAGATTATTTCTTTATCAAAATTACATAACAAAAGACGTGTATATGGCAGTGGATTACCTGCTCCAAGTGCCGACAGAGTCTTGTACTTTGTATTCCCTGAGAGCGGGTCCTCGGTCCATCGGCCCATGATTCCCTCTATTTGTTGATTATTTGTATCTTTATGATATACAAATATTTCATTCATAATCTTCTATGGTGGGACGTACTGTTATCATAACTTTCGAGTTTTGAGATTCCGAGAACAACAAATTTGTATTTAGAGCCTTGGAGGCCATGCCTGGACATAGCATGGCCACTGTGGCAATTGCCAACATAAGTTGTGTTTCATCTACATGTAGCAATTGTCAAAACTTACAGACAGTCACTTGTATTAATAGCGTATGAATGGACAGAATTATATGGGAGAATTATGACAACATCTTCACACAAGATGAGCGCAGCGCTCTTTGACAAAATCTCTTGCCCATTGGTCATAATGAATGATCTCTTCATATGATGGTGTTTCTACAAATTCTGCTCTATGAGCTTCGCATGCGGCCTCTACCTCTTTCATGATATCCAAATAATTAATCTTTTCATCCAAGAAATACTCAACAGCCTGCTCATTGGCTGCAGATAATACACCAGTCATGGTACCACCTGCTCTGCCAGCAGCATATGCAATCTTCATGGAGGGATACTTTGCATGGTCTGGTGTCCTAAACGTGAGATCTCCCATCTTGACGAAATCAAGACGTGGCCATGTTTCTTCCGAGCAGTAGACTCTGTCTGGCCAAGACATGGTGTAGATTATTGGCAGCTTCATGCTTGGCCAGCCTAGCTGAGCAAGTACAGAGGAGTCTGCTGTCTCAACCATAGAGTGGATGATTGACTGCGGATGAATGACAATTTCAATATCGTCATAGGATGCTCCAAACAGGTAATGTGCCTCAATCACTTCGAGCCCCTTGTTCATCAGGGTTGCAGAATCAACGGTGATCTTTTTTCCCATGGACCAGTTTGGATGCTTCAATGCATCTGCAACTGTGACTGTCTTGAGTCTTTCCACATCCAAATCTCTGAAAGCACCTCCAGATGCTGTCAGAATGATTCTCCTCATACCATTTTCTGGGAGTCCTTGAATACATTGGAAGATTGCAGAATGCTCAGAATCTGCAGGAAGAATCTTTACATTGTTCTTTTCTGCAAGTGGTAAGACATACGGTCCCCCGGCAATGAGAGTTTCTTTGTTGGCCAAACATATATCTTTCTTGGCCTCAATAGCGGCAACAGTGGGTTTCAATCCAGCACAACCAACAATTCCAGTAATACAAGCATCTGTGTTATTGAATCTTGCAACCTCAATGATCCCTTCTTCCCCTGCAAGAATTTCTGGAGCCTCTCCTTCCATACCATTCAGCAACTCTTTTAACTTTGGAATATCGTTGGCATTCTGAATCGATACCAATTGTGGCTTGAATTTACGAATTTGCTCTGAGAGCAGATCAATATTGGATCCAGCTGAAAGAGCAGTCACTTGGAATTCATCAGGGTGTTCTTCACATATGTCGAGTGTTTGGGTACCAATTGATCCCGTAGACCCGAGTAATGAGAATTTCTGCAGCAGTATTCAGTACATTGCAACTTTGTTGAAAAGAACATTTGACATCAGCAAACACTTTTCATTCACATCAGGAGATTGATGTACCATGTTAATGATATTCATATATATTGAAGAAGAATTCAAAACTTCCAGCACTCACTGAGCTGATATAGAACGCACCTTTGGTCCATTCTTCTTGGAAGGACCCTCAGGGGCAACGGCACGTCCAGGCCAAGCTGGAGAGGGGACAGCGCATGTAATGACTCGCATTCTCCTTTGATTAGTATTTCTAGATGCTACAGAGTTCTTAGAAGGCTGCAAAGCACTGTCTGAGATGTTCGAGATGGCACGCATGTCAAAAAAGACTGTCTTGTTAGAAGCCTTGCACCGGCGATGATATCAATGAGCAGTTGAACGACAACTCAAATACTAGTATGATTAATGCTATTTTAAATCTAGGATTGTCAGGGGCCAACGTTAAATCCTCTGAACATATCCATTGGACCTGGTTTTATTTCTGAAGAGGATAAGATGAACTTTCCTCATGAGGATGCTTTGTATGGACGTCAAATATTACACCTTTATTTCTAGTATTTTCTTGATTTACAATCTGCTAGCAATTCCAAAGTATACACATAACTTAGACAGTACTAAAGTTGGCCTCATGTATCGAAGCAGATTCCTTTGCTAGTTGGATGAAATACCCAACATGATCCTCTGGGGTCTTCTGAACAACACCATGGCCAACATTCAGAATATGATGGTGCTGCCCAGCCTGAAGCAAGCAACGAGTAACATTTTCTTTAATAACTTCTTCACTCCCAAACAATATCATGGGGTCGACATTCCCTTGTAATACCCTATTTGGCCCATAGTGGGCCCGTGCATCTCCCATGGTACAAGACCAGTCAAAACCTAAAACATCACTCGAGCAGTGCTCCATTTGAGAAAACTTCCCAGTCCCTCCATTTGCATGAAAAATAAGGGGAACTTCTGGGTACCTTTTCTTTACTATATTTATGATTCTCTCCGCGTATGGCATGCTGAACTCTGCAAATTGCTCTGGGGACAGGTGGTGTGCCCAGGAGTCAAAGAGCTGTACCACCTGGGCCCCTGATTCAATCTGATAACACACATACTCTGCCAGATTATCTGCCAAATGAGATAGTACTCCGTGCAAAAGAGCTGGACTATTCATCATCATTCTTTTTGTCTTTGTACAGTGTCTATCCGCCTTGCCTTCAATTGAGTATGCTGCCAGTGTCCAAGGGGTGCCAATAAACCCAAGGACCGTCGCCTGACCACCAATTTCTTCCCTCAATGCCTTCAATGTTTCGTTAACAAACGGAAGACTCTGCGTAGGGTCGTCCAACGCTACCAATCGGGCAAGATCGTCTGTGTGTTTGATTGGATTAGAAATTACAGGCCCAGTCCCTTTCACCACGTCAAACTCCACCCCCATTGCCGGAAGAGGCGTGAGGATATCCGAAAACATAATGACTCCATCAGGCTGAAATGCATTCCAAGGCTGAAGAGACAGCTCAACCGCGATACTAGACGTCTCTGACCTCTCCCTGAAAGGGATGGTATCAGAGAATTTCCTAAAGTCAGCCATGTACCGACCCGCTTGTCTCATCAACCATACAGGAGTTCTCTCACATTTTTCTCCACGAGCTACTCTAAGTAAGAGTGGGTCTGTAGAGGATGCATGGGCACGTACAAGTCTCCTCGAACGACCATGCCATGGACGAAGACAAGAACACGATGATGACATCGATGCCATTGCTAAATAACGGATTAAATAGTAAAGAGATGTAAAATATAATAAAATTATGCCGTGGCATTGCCAATGGAATGACATCAACAAAGTCAATCGGATCAAGTCTATCCGGATAGAATTCCATATTTGGAACATGCATAGCAACCTAAAGCTACAGCCTTGGACCCATCTGGGTTGCTTGTCATCTGATACTCATCATGGTATATCTTTCAGAATGCATTCACAGATGAACACATCAGACGTAGCAAGACTAGAGAAGAATAGCGGTGATACTGATTGGTTCTATGATACTATCCTAATCAGGCTAGGGTCTGCAGACGACCAAGTTAGTTTCGGAATCTCAGAATGAAACATTGATAGAGGACAGTATACGACATTGTTTCTGTTTATTTTAATTTAACTGTGGAAATACAAGATGAAATATTGCTATTTGAATCCAGGCAGGAATGTCTGTAGAGGACTACCACGGCCGACATCACTTGGACACACCAGTTGTCTGATTCGATCATTCACTGGAACACCACGTGCAAACCCAATGATAAGTTTATATACGTCTTCATATCAGAGGTTTCAGCTCCTTCAACGAGTGTATAGTGGCGATCTTTACGGAGAACAGTGGTACACTCCGGAAGATCAGTATCTGGTAGTGGGCCTGGCACACTGCTTTGAGAGAAATGACGATGGGAAACTTGTGGATCGTCTTGTAATTGAACCAATCAGTGCTAACTCTCTTGAATCTATGTCTCATGGGGCGAAAACGTCGTATATTCATGTGTATGGGGTGATGCTGGAGGATGCTCTGAGGAAAGGCGGGGCACTGCCTGCAGAGTTTGATGCTGGGGTCTTTTGTGACAATTATGAGATTCGCTGTGATGCTGCGGCGAGAACTTGGATGAGGCCTCATGCAGTGGATAATCTCATGTACGTTTTCTTTTCTTGATGTGTTTTCTTTTGTAATGCTGAGTCACTATTGGAAGGATGGAATGTTTTGCAGGGATATTGTGCCTTTGGGAATGGTGAAGTCCTCTTTCAACTATGATACGAGTGACATGAGAGTGTTGAATATGGAAAATCAAGTGAGTGATACAGATAATATCAAACAAGATATGAGTATTGACGTATATGGGAGAAAGGAGGAGGAAGATGCCAAACAGGATGGTGATGATATTGATAGTTTGCTTGCAGCCTAATTTTTCCAGCGTGTAGACATACTTTAACATTAAAGGAAACATATTATATGATCTTGGTTTTACATTAGGATGGAAGAAGAGCGTGAGAACCCGTGATATCTTTTGATCCCTGGAATTCCAAAGACTCGCAGAGGCATTGCTCCAGATTGATCAGCATCTTTCCAAATGCCTCCGTCCACACTCTATCTCGTGAAAAACTATACCGTATCGAACATCCTCCTACGAGATCTCCTTTTATAGGATGATGCAGAACAAATCCCCCCTTGGCTTCGCTGACCCTGCGTTCTTGTAGCTCTGTCTCAACCTGCTGTATGCATCTCAGGAACAACAATTGCCCTTTATCAAATCCCATACAGAGAAGCTTATTCACAGGCCCATATAGCTCATAATATCCTTTTCCTTGCTCAAATATTCTAGGGTAGCTTCCACGTGGATCAAGGACAATACGGCCTTCATTAAACTGTATGGCTAGCAATTCTTGGACAATGCTGAGCAGAAGGACAGCTTGACCCCAGGCAGTATTGATTTCCAACCATGTCGGGGCTACCCCTTCGCAGTCACCCAGTCTACATCCTGATAGTATCACGCTAGATGAATTATCCTTTGATATGTCCATCATATCTGCTAGGACATGCCTGGTAGTGGGCATCAAGGTTTCCAAGCAGTGATTGGACTGGTCCATTTGCAGCTGCAAGGCATCACGTAAGTTGGCTGCGTCGTGAAGATGAAGGTTCAAGACATTATAATACGTCCAATATATATTTTCAATTTCCTTGATCCTCTCGTGAGCTCGTTTGGCTTGCTCCAGAGATTCCAGTTCCTCCTGTAGAATCTTGTACTCCTGATTCACATTAAGAAACTCATCTATTCTGAAAGCGTCTTTAGCATGTTCTTCTGTCCCCCGAGTAAAGTCAAAAATCTTTTTTTCATATTCAAGAGATTCTTTACTCCAATCTTCTATACCCCTGGACAGATCCTCTTGAATATCCCTTGCACAATCTTTGCAGATGGGTTGTTGTATTCCAACAAAGTTGCTACAAATCTCCAATAATGAAGTATCATCACCACACGAAGACCCCTTGAATCGATCAAAAAGCACTGATTCTACGGTCATATCACACTCGTCAATCTCTCCAAGGGAATCATCTATTGTATCAAAGGTTTGGTCTCTCTCAGCCTCTCTGTTGCAAGGTTCGCTTTGGTCTTCTGCCGACAACTGAATTTCCAGAGAAATTAAAGAGCACCATTTACATTGAACTATACATTGATTATTCTGATTGTATTTACTAGAAGAATCTCTGTGATGGAGAGTCATTGGTAACCATATGACAGAGTTGAATAAAGTGAGAAATGCGTTGATTCATTCACTTGGTTACCAAAGAAACCATATCTCAACGATCAAAAATACACCTGATATGTATATAATATAGTGTTATTGATGTGTATCTGTGCTCATTAAATAGAAAATAAGGACAACAGCTGTTCTAGCAATGACTAAACCCAAACTTGTGTTTGGCAAATTGTGCTTAGGGTTACCTCATGATCATGACTCATGTGGCATATACGATCATATACTACCTACAGAGAGAACGAGATGATGTCATAGTTCATTTAGTATGAATACTGTATAGCATTCTGCCATCACCAAGATCCAGATGTGGGATTCCAGTTTTTCAGTCATACTTGTTACTAGAATTTTATCTTTAGGGTTACTTGAGATTTGTAGCACGGCTTCTATACCAGATCGGGTCTTTTTCATATAAGCTTTGGTTTGCAGTATCAATGAACTTGGGGGAGAAATCATTGACATTGCTATCGAAACCACCACACAAATGATACGTAGCGAACATGAGATCGGTCACAGACAGAAGGAGATCAAATGACCTTGAGGAGAACCTGCGCAGTTTAATTCATTGCAAAGAGTCAAATACTGTATTGTCAAAATATATGTGTGAATTCCATCGGCATACCTATCATCTTGCTGTACTAAATTCAAGGCATTCTGCATACTCTGAAGCAATGCTCTTTGCACTGACTCATAGATCGTTAAGTATGTATCTTCATCCCAACATATGTTGAATCTTTCCCTTTGTGTGTGGAATGGACTTTTCTTCATGGCTAAATCCCATAGAATTGGCCTTATATCTTCAATAATTATTGCAAGGTTATTGCAAGATTCTATGAGGGCAGCTTTGCTCCTCTCTTCTGGCCACGTATCAAAGACTTGTCGAGTTGTTCTCAATCCACACAGCTTGCCAAGATATTCTTGTAGATAGGCTCTGCATTCCTGCCCTCCACGATCCCATTTTTTCGAGAGACTTTCAATCGAACTTTCATCCGTAATATCGTGGAGATACTGCAACAATTCATGGTGCGAGGTTACAGGACATGGTTTGTACCAGGAGCCAGAATCTCTCACTCTCTTTCCCGAAGGGGATCTTTGATCTCTTTCAAAATGTTTCGTCATTTGGTACAGGGAAAGGAACGATCTACTTCTTGTGAAATTCATTTTTTTCTGAATGACGGCCGTATCAAAATCTCGCACTTGAATACGAGAAGGAATGAATTCAGAGAATGAATCTGTGGACGTTGTGATCATTTCATGTGCTTCCTCGTGTTCTTCTACCATTTCTTCCTCCTTAATATGTACTGCTTCCTCCTCTACATCGCATTTCTCTCCTAGCTGATACTCCTCCGTAATATTATTATTATCATTACTATCGCTCTCATGTATATTGATATCTCCAAGAATCGTTTTTACACTGGAATCGAAGGCATCTGATACACTGGCAGGACCTGTTTCATTGCAGTGGGGAACAATTTCATCTGGCGCATTTTGCTCTCCCAATTGGCCTTCCTCTGCCTGGCTGATGGCCTCACTTGTGTCAGATATTTCCATCTCTTCTTGATTTTTTTCTGTCTTCTCTTGCAAATTTTTCTTGCGTTTGATAATGAACCAAATGAAATATATTGCTATTGCTATTATGACCACCCCGCCAACAACACCGCCTACAATTGCTCCTATCGGGGTGTTGGAGACCTGTTCGTCATCTTGGGCACCCTCTGGAATGGCTGCAATTATTCCAGATGCATTGGATGGTGGTAGTGGTGGTGGCGGCGGCGTTGGTGGTGGTGGTGGTGGTGGTGGTGGTGGAATTCTCGACCCCGGGCTGCTTGTGGTAAAAAACAGGGTTTCAGGAGATAGGATTGCTTTATTACTCTGAGCTCCTAAACCGAGCTGGCCGTTTGTGGTTGATCCCCAGCAAGACACTTGGTTCACACCAAACCTCCGTCCACACGTGAACATATCACCAGCACTGATTTCACTCCAAGTGCCTGACGTATTTGCATAAAGTGATGTTGGGTTCTCCTTGACAGAAACAGGAATTGTACTATCTTGTGTTGACAAGTCTCCCAGCTGGCCAAATCTATTGTCTCCCCAGCAATAGGCTGTGTTTGTTCTTGATTCTATTGCACATGCATGCCGGGAGCCGCATGAAACGCTCCGCCAGATTAGATTTCCTTGTTGGTTTGGATCAACAATGGTTGGGACAGTCCCATAAATGTCAAACGTCCCAAATATGGATTCTGTGCCAGGGTATTCAATATTTGGCAACTTTGCCCCCCAACAAAGTAATGATCCTTCAGTAGTAATACCACAAGAATATCGCTCTCCCGTGCAAACCTGCTTCCAAGAATATCCACCAGCTACCAACCGTGGCATTGCCGATTGGCCATAAGAGCCGAATCCAAGCTGCCCAAATGAATTGTCCCCCCAGCACCAAGCAGACGAATCTTTCTTAATAGCACATGTATGTGATGCAAGGTAAGAAGTACCTCTACCAAGAAGTGACGTATCAATTTGAATCCATGGAATACCATCAGAGCTGGGAATGAGCACATACGTCTGGCCTTGGTCAGTTGAATTGCCTTCCTCATCCTGAGGTCCACAGTCGGGTATACTACAGAGTCCCCAGCAGTACGTATTTCCATTTTCTTGAACACCACAGGCATGCTGCAGCGCAACAGATACCTGCTTCCAGCTACTTTCTTTGTTGTCAAAACCTGGTGTCAGGATAGACTCAATAGCCTCGGAACCAAAACATGCAATGGAACCATTCGATACGATACCGCATCCAAAACCAGCACCGGTAGAAACTGAGGTGAATATTGGAGAATCATCTCCAGGGTACATGGGAACTGGATATTCCCCCGTGCCATCCTTGTTTGGCAAAGAACCCCAACACCAAAGTTTCTCTCCTTGCTGGATAGAGCAAGAAGTTCCGAATCCCGCACTAAGAGTCTCTCTTTCATTCATTTTGGATATTTAAAAGTGCCATTATGTTGAATTCAGAGCAGTGACTGTAAACATTAACCAATCACTTGGTAGCAAACAAAGGTCCGTACAGAACAAGACTTACAAGTGTTTGTTAAACTCTTACTTCCTTAATGAAGAACGAAAGATATAATGATGCATACATTGGATAAGATGACATAATTTATCACAATCGGATACAAAGGTAGGACATAGAAATCCATCTGTGTACCCGGATGGATGATACTACCAAAATTGAGGATTGATATCAATACTAGTGATTTCTTCGGAGAGCCATGGAGAGATTCCAGGCAAGGAAATCACTCGGAACCTTGAACAGATGGCTCCTAGTACGACTGAGAAAAGTCGATCGACGTAGAAGCTTCTACTTGCACTTGAGTAGAAGCTGAAGCTGAATTAAAAACGTATAAGCAATTGTACCATACCTAGGTATGTAGGTACCTACAGTGGATCCATGTGATTGTCATGACTCATTGAGTTCTTTGTGATTCGTCACCCCATGTCATGGATATAATTAAATAACTGTCATTCATAATAGTGACGCTTAGTATCTGGTTGCTACCTTGTATGTATCTGGTCAAAGGTCAGACCAACGTGTGGCATGTCTCACGATCGTCGTGATCTAACTGATCATGGCCAGTTCTTATCTTGAATACCACTTGATATTCATTATAATACTCAATGGATAATCATCAGAAAGATTCACTCAGTCTTTTGTTGAACACAGAGAGGTTCTTACAGTCCTGTGAAGAGGTGGCACAGCAGGGTTTTCAGAGAGGAAATGAGAAACCACTGACATCTCAGACATTCCATAGATACGTAGAGATACTAGAAGATAAAGTTGAGGAGATGGTGGTGATTATAGGTACCTCAAACGATGAGTGGGGCCAACGTGTGCTGGACTGTAAGAGACGTGTGGATATCTTGTCTGGTCTGCTTGAACCCATTGTAGACAATGGAGGCCAACACGTTGAGATCAACGATGCTATCAGAATCATGAAAGTGCATTGCAGTAGTAGTGGAAGCCTGCCATCTCGGGGAATACCAGTGCCATGTTATCCAGGTCTGCAAGAGGGGATAGTGTGTATAGAACAAAGAGATCCAGAGGGTGGAAAGGCTAGGAAGATTCCAGAGGGTCCAAAGGCGTCCTTCAGACCTATCACAGTATCTGATGCAGCAAAAAGTCGTTTAAAGAAGGAATTCCTGGTACAAGAATCACTGACGGATGACCTAGTAGACATGGCATCTGCACTGAAGGAGAGCACTCGAGGTGTTCATACAAAGGTACAGGAACGTGATGCTCTACTTGAAACAACAGAACATGCCCTGGACACCAGTTTCCAAGGTACAAAGGAAAGTGTATCAAGAGTAGAGAAGGCTCGTAAGAAGAGTAGAATGAACTTCTGCTTCACAATGATAGTCATTCTCTCACTAGTCCTAGGTTGTGCTGCCATGGTGGTTTTCATTCGGGTCACGTCCCTTGTTGGATACAAGAGACAGAACCTACATGCAACAGAATTATGAATAATAAATCATTCAAAATGAATGCATCATGAATATCACAACGTCTTAATGACTATTGCGGGAATAGGCGCCTTGGAGACCTTGCATCTGTTTGGGATGGGTATCACCTCAATGTCGTCACGTGGGGGACGTATACATTGTATATCACGGTATATTTCTCTACCAGATTTTGACTCACTAAAGAACAGGGCAAAGGTCTCTCTGACAAGATTCCAACTCAAGGCAAACCCTACCAACGGAAAGTCTTTTCGATCTGCAGAGGATCAATCTGTGCAGCGTGATATTCTGAGGAAAGTATACGATTCTCTGGATCTGCACGAGATTGAGAATCTCTTGGTCCAAACCCTTGATGGCCAGGATATTTTTAAACATATTGATGGAGACACAGCCTTGGATATTCTTTGCTATATGGCTGAGAATGTAGAAAGATCTCGACTTTTGATACATGATGATCAAGAATGTGACGACATTGTGAAACGTTTGTATGAATCGTGCATAGATATTGAAAACTGTGGTGCCTCTTCTCTGGGAATGTTGCTGTGGGCTTTGGAACTATTACCGCAACAGAGAGCATCCTGGAGAAAATTGCTACTTGTTCAGATTGCAGAGCGCGAGTGTAGGCTTGGTGGAGTTTCCCATTATAGTACCAGAGAATTAACCAATATCATCGTGACGTGTGGCCATCTTGCAGGATATTATTTTGACAACTGCATTGATAGAAGGGTGATGAGATATATAGAATTGTTGCTCGTGGAACTGTCTGGAAGGGTTGCAAGGCCACATGTACGTTCTGCTTTCGGCGGTTCTGATTTTGCAAACCTGGCACATAGTAGTTCACTGCTCTATGGGGCCTGTTATAATCAGGAAAATGAAGAAGGATGCAGTGCTTGCCATGCTTTTCTCAGCTGTCTGGCTTCAGAAGCAAAGAGGAAACTTGCAAACAGGCACAGCTCTTCATCGAGAGCTTTCAGTGCAGTAGAGCTGAAAACGTTCCTTTTCTCATATGTGAAGATGAGCATCCTCTCTCCAGATATTGAGGGCCCTGACATGATGGATCAGGTTGCATCGTATGTCTCTGGTCAGCTGAAGAACCATTCCACAGCATACACAATCCAAGATCTTGCAGCAATTTTGGAATTCTTTGCCTTTTACAAAAAATCTTCCGTTGCTATACTCGATCTTTTCACCCATTGTGGGACGCAGATACGACTTGTATCATCAAACTCTGTGGATAATAAAGGATTGGACAAATCACACTGCAATGAGACAGACAATTTCACATGGTTGGCAGCACTGATTTCAGTCTTGACAAGTCATATTCAATTGGGAATCCGACCATCAGATATCACACTGATGTCAGTACTCCCAGCAGTCAGATTGTATAGTAAGTACTCTGAAAGAGAACATAAGGTTCAGTTGATTCGAATATTTGAGACACTTGATTTTCACTGTGGTGATATGCTAAAGGGCGAACTCCTTCATTCTCAGGATGTATAGTAAAACAGTTATAGTATTATTTACATGTATCAATGATATATATAATTACTCTGATTGGGTGCTGTACGATCCTCGCCCCCTTGGTTTTGTTCAAGTCAACCAAGGGTTCGAAATCTTCCATCGCTTCCTTCCTTATCGTAGCCCTGATATCTCTGTTTAATCTTCTGATACTACCTAATGGCATTGATTCATTTGTATCAACAATAGTAAAAGTGATAGTAATCTTCTTATATGGTTGGTTGGCAACGTTCAAGTCAATAGGGTTTGTGTTACACAGAGGTCCTCTCTGTTATTGCACTGGGAACCTGGCTCATTTCATTCTCGTATATAATTTACCAATAACACCAGTCTGGAGACATGCTCCCATAAAAGGTAATGCCAGACAGCATGAATCAAAAAAGCATTCTGTTGCTGGGTGGTTTCTTCAATTGGGGACAAAGGTGACACTGTTGCTATGTGTCACTGGCATATCTGCTCGGATTGAACAGTATTATACAGGATCTCAACGAGAGATGTTAGATTATTATAATGATATAACACCACTAATGCAGTGTCTGGCAGAACTTTGTGATGCTCTAGCATTGTATGCATTTATTGGGGTAATCATGAACATTTCATCATTCATCCTGCATTGCCTGCCATATGGAATGAGTATCAAGAATATCGCACCGCATTATGATATGCCATGGATGAGTCATTCTATCACGAATTTTTGGTCTTTGAGATGGAATCTGAACACTGGCTACACGCTTAGATTCCTGGTGTATGACCCAATCTGTGAAGGCCGATGTGTAGCTCCTCTTGTCCAGCCACACATGAGGCCAAATAGAGTTAGAAGGGCTTTCGCAATGTGCACATCCTTCTTAGTATCCGGTTTGATGCATGAATTATTTATATTTCACATGAGATCTCGGGTTTCGGGTTATTGGCTGGCCTATTTTGCAGCACAGGGACCTCTGATCTTACTTGTGGATGAACTTTTGGGCCTCAAGAGACTGGCCACACGAAATATCATCTTGGCCAGACTGCTCACCTTGTTACTGCAGCTAGGTGTAGCACATATACTTTTCTTTCCAGATATTATACGAATGGGAATTCCAAGGGAGATTCATGGGAATGTTAGAAGTATATTTGGTCTCATACTTCCTGAAAAAGTATATCAGCTGGTGTATAGTTGAGCACACTTGGATGTTCGGGACCTACTTCGCGCTCTTAAGAGCCTAAGCTTGGGTTTAGCATATGTGAAATACAATTGATGCAGGATCACCAGGGGGATGCAATGAGCATATGTGCATGTGGCATGGGTTACACAATTCTTGTTCTCACTGCAGTCTGAGTGTAAGAATCTAAAGATTACTGTTGTCTCAGATGCAGGTGAAGCCCGATCACTGGTTTGAATTGATTATATATTGGTCCATCTAATACCACAAATGAGGTAGTATGGATTTAAAACTTACAATCCTTGGTGGGTTACCAGTACTCTATGTATGGATTTCTGTCTGACATGTGATGAATTAGTCTTGTTTCCCCAGTATTATCCATGGATGATCCATTACTACAAGATTATATGCTCATTTTCATTCACATGAAAGTGAATCAGATATACGTTTCAGTCAAAGAGAGAGTGGAGAATCTAATTGAACCATATATGGTCTTCTATACAAAAGACTCTTCTGAAAAGTAAAACAGTGAAAGGCTCCGAATTTTAGATTGTTCATAAAATTACTAGCATACTATTTGTAATAAATCTAGATATTAGAAGGGATCTTGTACAATATTACTGGATTCTCTGATAGTTCGCTGCCAGTGTCGGAATGGACTGAAACTGCCATGCCAGCAAGAATTAATTCATGCGAGTTCAACACATTCCTTGGATCTTAAACAGTCATGAATAGTATTTATTACTCTAACATGGTCTATGTAGCACAACCATGGGCAATGGGAATCAGGAGGCTTCCCCACAAATGTATGGGAGACTGTAAAGTTAGAGCAGCACTTTCTCATAGGCCATGTCATTTTACACAAGCAAAGGCATCATCCTCGAGTGATATGTCATCTCACAACCATGATGATATGAATTACTTGCATATGCTACTGAAAAAGGCAGTGGATGCAGAGGATTTCGATGCTGCAGTATTCATTAGAGATAGAATTCAGCATATATCTTGTGATGGCACAGATACTGGGACACTTGGGTGGGAGAATATGGGAATACTGAATTGGTTAGTAGATCGAGTGAGTGATCTTGGTTATGGTATACCGACTCCGGTGCAGTCAAGAGCGGGGCCTGTGATTCTGCATGGGGCGGACTGCATACTTGTTGCTCCTACAGGATCTGGAAAGACTCTGGCATTCTTACTCCCATTGCTTTCTCTCCTGAGTTATCCTCCAGACAAATACCCAGACGATTTACTTGGCCCTCAACTTATCATTGTGGTTCCAACTAGAGAATTGGGCGCACAGATTGCAATGATAATCTACAAGTTGTTTGGGGGATCTGTATCTCAAGGAATTCCTGGGCATGCAGAAAACATGTTTAGATACTCTGGACCACGGGGTATCAAGGTGAAAGGCCTTATATTTGAGAATGAAGTCGACGAAGCTGTAGAAAATCGGTATCTAGAGGGGTCTCATGTCGTTGTAGGAACACCCTGTTTGATTTCAGAGGCACTGAACAGGGGAGTGGAGGTGGTTCAGCACTGTAGAGCCCTGTGCTTTGACGAAGCTGATGCATGCTACAATTTATTTCCAAATGAAACAGAGAATATATTGAATCGAGCAATATCGGGGGATACAACAAGTGCCACAACTGGGAATGTCACAAGAAGAGAGAATGAAAAGCCTGTCACTGTGCTCAGTGGTGCTACTTTGTCAGATCAACTCATAGAACATGCCATAGAGAGAAAGTGGCTTGTTGGACAGAACACAGTCGAAGTACGACTAGGTGATCATTTGAAAATATCCCCTCGCATCAAACATAGATATGTGGCTGTTAACAGAGATGAGGACATACTCGGGGCTCTCTGCCGTCTAATACTGGCAGATCAGAAATCTCACAGCAGAGATGCCATGCCGACAAGAGGAATTATATACGTCAAAGATGCTGACATCGCAAGAAAGATATCTGAACCACTGCGGAATATCTTCTGGGGCAAACACAGTATATCAGTCCTTTTGCCAGATGGCTCAGAGCCCATCAAGAGTCTTCACGCCTTCCGGGATAACAAGACAAGCATGCTTATTGCCACGGCATCTTCATCTCGAGGCCTTGATTTACCAGCAGTGACACATGTATACAGTACTTTTGTACCATCGGAAGAAGAGGCTGAGGAATATATTCACATGGCTGGTCGCCTTGGCAGAATTGGAACAGATGACCCAGGTTTGATGACAACAATCCTAGTCAGTGGTGAGCAAGTTGAGCATTTTGTTAAGATGCTAGTTACAAGACTATCCATCCCAGCAAGTGCCATCCAGGAGGTGTCTCCTCCCATGCCAAGATCCGTAGCAGACCTCATGGGTGACACAGACGAGGAGTTGGATGAGGAGGTTATGGATGATGCCAAGAGGGCTCTTGAGACAATTCTGGCGATATCGAACGAAAAATATGATGATACTGTTAAATAATTGTAATATGTATACCTATCAAATACGACAACTCTGTCTGTTATTGCTGATCTGATGATCCTACTTCAGAGTCTCCTCCCCTTCTAGCAAACTTGTCAGGGTTCTTCACATCCCCACAATGCAAACCTCCAGGGAAACGAGGTATTACACCAGCTTGTCCAAGCAACCTACCAACAGTTGTTGAAGGTTGGGCACCGACAGACAACCAGTATTGTATTCTTTCAATGTTCAGTCCAACATGTTTGTTCCCATCCTTCTCAGGAATAGGATCATAGTAGCCCACCACTTCCAGATGTCTTCCATCCCTTGGACTACGAGAATCAGCAGCAAATATCTTATACATTGGCATTTTCTTCACAGTTACGAAAATGATAATCAGAAGAGAAGAGAGAATAATCATGAAAATTCCTTATTCAGGGACATACCTTGCGACCAAAGCGTGCAAGACGCAAACGCACTACCATTTCTATATAGAATATGAAATATCTACAAGTGAGATCAACCCAACTGAAGGTGTAGAGAGAATTACGTAGATGCAAGTAATTCACAAGTTGTATCGAAGAGCCTTACACAACACTCTGACCAAAGACTACACGATCCATATATTGTATACTAGTATATCAAACTATTTTTATAAATACATTGTGATCATTTCACTCCTCCGCGATTGTAATTCATCAGCAGGTGTAATTTTCAAAGTTGACTCACTGCAGTGCCCAGCTGGGCCACAGATCACTCATGAGTGATGGCCATCAGTGGCTGCGGACTTTGAGAACTTTATAAGGTTTACGTACATTGTGAAGGTTCTGAGTAATCCATCATACCCTTGTAAGCATGGACTACCACATAATTCTCTTTACAAAGAGGATAATACATTTTCTAAAGAAGCTCTTGCAGCAGTTACCGAGACCTGCTTGTGGAGTTGCTGAAGTCCATTTCTTACCAGATTTTCCCATAGATGAGGGGATCTCCTCAGATTCATGTAATGGGTGATGATATCTTGTACTGTTACCGCAGTTAGCACTGACTCTTTATCTCTGAGACCCAGCCCTTCAATAGAAATTTTGGTACCAATAACAGGGACACTATTCAAATAAGCTGAGCAGACCTTTCCCTTGACCCCGGCTCCAACCAGTAGTGGAGTTATTGCTACCAATACTTTAGAATAGAGCTCTTTAAGATCAGCGTCGTCAAGCCATCCATGGAATTGAATCGAAGGCTCATCTGACATCATTTTTAGAATGTTTGCTGGAGGTTCATGAGAGCCAACAATATGCATGACAAACGAAGGATCAATCTTTGCAATACCAGAAGCAGCTTGGCAGATAATTTTGATGGCATCCCAATTAGGGGGGTGTTGAAAGCTGCCAACAAATATGCCACCACTACGCTTTCTAAAATTATTAGCAGCGGTGATCAATCCCGCTGAGAATAAATAGTCATCATAGATGTTTGATACGATTGCCAGATTTTCTTCATGAACGCCAAGGTTTTGCAAAACATCATATTCGGTTTTGCTGACTACTAGAATCTGCTTTGCAATTTGTGTCTTTTCTATCTCCCAGGTAAACATTGTACCAGCCTCTATGACTTGTGCTAGTACATTATCATTTATTAAGGAAGGATCAATCCCTTCTTTCGCAACACACATAGATATACGAATCTTTTTCTTATCATTAGATAGATCAGAAATTGCAGTGCGCGATCCACATTGTGCTAAATTTACTAAATTTGTTCTCGTTGGGTTGTTCAAGCTTCCATGAGTTTGGAAAATATGCCGTGCTAATCGAACAAAATGAAGATCGACTGTATCATATACAACTAATGTTTCAGTGCATTCTGATAGCGTCTTGTGGATTTTCATCAACGTATTTGGTCTTGCCACAAACACTATTCGAAATTTGCAAATGCTTGCAGGTGCTGGATTTTCCAAGATATTAATTCCACTGAAGCGCAGTGTAAACAAAGCACGTGACCAAGATTCCTGATAGTGTGCGTGTAATATTGGTAGAAAGCTTATATCATATCCAAAATCTTGAAGTATATGTAGAATTTGTTCCGTTCGCTGTGATCCTGAATCAAAATATGTTGCAGGAATTGTCTGATCAATCCAAAGAATGGTATCCCTCTGCAGTCTGCGTTTGGCTTCTTGTGGAGATGCTCCCGGCTGCAAATGGTACTGGAGTTGGTCCTTCCACTTTTGGGAAAATAATTGCTGATTTTTTGCCATCAGTGACTGCTTCTGTGCTGCCCCAAAAGTATTTCCCTCCTTATGATATACGATTGCAAGCGGCTGAATTACCACTTCCATTGACTTGTTGCGGACAGCCATAGCTAAATCAGTATCCTCATAATAGCCTCTTCCATACGCTGGATCAAAACCACCCAGTGTCGTGAAAAGATTCTTTTCTATCATAACGCAAGCTCCTGAAACATAATCCACCCTATGTGTCACCATCCACTCTAAAGGGATTTCCTTTGTGCCCCGGAATCCATTCGCTGCCGAACCATCGTTAAATACTATCCCTCCCATTTCCTGCACATGGTGCTCGTCAATCATCATTGGGCCCACGAGTCCAGTTTTTGGATCTGCCGACATAGTTTCAACTAGCAAGGGAATGGCTCCATTCAGGACAAACATATCATTGTTGGCAAAAAGCAGTAGGAAACCCTTTGATATGGATGCACCTTTATTGCAAGAGAATGAAAATCCTATCGATTGCTTATTTTTATAAACTGAAATAGGGGTACCATATTGTCTTCCCATTGTGCTTGCACAATGTTTGACTTTTCTGCTTTCCTCTGCACTGCTTGCATCATCAATCAAGATTATTTCAGTCTGATACGGAGAAGATCCGAGTACTAATTCATACATGCACTGACACGTGAGATTCCAATTATTGTGAAATGGCACAATAATGGACAGCAATGTTGCCTTCCTCTGTGCCGGCAAAGAAGGGCAGTCCTCTTCCCTTTGGCACTTCTTCTCCAAATACCAAGAAACGCCCATTCTTCGTCCATATTTTGGAACCATAGTAGATGTGATAGAAGATTTGTAATGTTCACATAGGAATTGATAGTTACTCCAAATCGCCTTTCCACGGGTGCACATGCCCAATAGTGGACTAGCATCAGTGAATTGATACATATCAGGGAAAAGTGAGAATCTTTCAGCAGCATAACTAGATGCAGTGTCATATATTAATACATGATACAAAGCGACAGCGCACAATGCCACCAATGGTCCACCAAGCCATGCCGTTGAGGAAGCCTCTCGGCGTTTCTTTCTGACAAGATTCTTCCTCATCCTAAACAATAGTAAGTACTATATTTATTTAAAATACAGTAACATAACAATAAAATGGTCAAGTTCTGTTTTGGTAACGTTGCTGCGTAGGTATATCATACACATGGTATGAAGCCAGTGAGAGTTATAACTTGTATTAACTTTAAGTTAATTAATCTTTGTGTACATGCCCATCACCCACTCGTTGTATTGCTGAGACATTCTCACAAAGTAGGAACTAGTTATATGTATTTTCAGGTCGTACAGTCTTCGGATAGCAATGCGATGAAGGAAGAAACCATTCCCCAGTGGATAACAGTATCATACCATGGTATCATACCATGGCAACATAGACAATCATCTAAGCTTTATCTCTTGAAACAACACATGTCTCCTCACTCGTGGATCATACTTCATGAACTCTAACTTCTGGGGCAGTTTTCTAGGATTCTTCTTGGCAACACTGCAACGTCAAGTCAGAAATGTCATTCCAAATCCTTGGACACATGGCAATGAGACATTCACGTACTAGAAATATCCTGTTCCTGCACTACTCAATAACTTGACTAATACTGTTGCTGCCTGTTTCTTTGCCATTGTAATATACTACGAGTATGTGATGATACAATTATATACATGCCGTTGTCAATGACATGATGCTGATGATGACAAAGATGTTCAACGTCCTCTTCTTGGTAGATATACCAAGTATATGGTAGAATAATTTGAAATAATTTTACAATAGAAACTGCCAACGAGTGACTAGTATCCTCATCTTGACCTGAACAAGCATGGCTCTAGAGTCTGACATGGCATCTCAGATGCATTATAATGTCTAATGTCTACTTAGACTTTTCTAGATCTGGAACTGGTGTATGGTAACTACTGTAGAGTAATGTAGAACATCGTATCTATCTGGTCTTGGTACGTACACGATGTTCCCATCATACCATACAATCTAGTGTTGAAAACAAGACACCGTCTTGTAAAGGATAGTGTGTAAATCAGAATTACAGTATTCTAGGTAGTAGTAGTAGTATCATATAGGACCAAGCATGTCCTCATCGTATATATCTTCCATTTCTTTCAGGTCATGATCCAGGTGCATGGCATCCCATCATCATATTGTATAATAATGTGATGCTACTTAGCACTTTGTTGCAGCGACACCAGAGGAAGCAAAAGATGCTCGGTTTTCAACAGGACTGTGTGCTGCTGTCATCTTTGTTCCTTGAATAGCATTTTGCTGTTCTTCTTCCTGTTGTGCTACGTTCAAAGCCATCATACCAACGCCACTGCCAATGGCAACTCCAGCTCCGACTATACCACAGAGTCCCAGGAGTGAGAGAGAGACGGATACGTACTGATGCATGTTTATAGAATTATAAAAGAATAAAATAAGAATAATGATTTTAATTATGAAGGGGGAGCGTTGTCTGTACCTCTTTTTAACAAGAGTCGTCGTTTCATCTTGGGATGCCAAGCTTGCATGCATCAACCTTGCATGATTACTATTATGATTGACATCACAATGTCACGATTCTCTACTCTATACTTGTATCTGTAGAAGATACTCTTGTACTCGAGGACTACTTGTCATCTGTTCAATGGACATTCTCACTGCATTCAGTAGGACTGGGGACATCATCTCATCCGAGCGTATACTGAGTACCAACTGTATGGCAAGCTCTGCTGTTTCCTCAGAGGTGGGATCTATATCAATCATCTTTAGACAACATTCTACTGCTTGTTCTATTGTGGCCAAATCTGGACTTTCAGTTATCTGATGGAGGAGCAAAATGAGATGCTGTGCGTGCACATCAAAATGGTCTTGCATGGAGCACATCATGGAACATGTATCATCGGCACTCGATACATCTTCCTCGATGGTATACAACTCTATCAATCGCATGTAGTGGGAAATTTCCTGTGGAGCCACATCTCGTGCATGTTGGAAATGGGACTTGGCTTCCTGTGAAATCTGCTGGGCATACCTTCCTGCCCTCCTGAATGACATACTGGTATCCCCTGCTTCTTCATACCTAGAGAGAATATTGTATAGCTGATACGTTCTCAATATTCCAAGAAGTTCGTGGTGCGTGTCTCTTGCAGATGAGCGGACACCTGTGGAAACAAGAACATTGTATGCATCTTCAATCCTCCCAGAGGCAACGAGAAGAGAGGTTTCTTCCTGCCTTGTATCCATACTGTTGAACTTTCCAATCTGAAATGTCTCCATACTTCTCAAGAGCAATCTGACATCATCCTGAAATAACCTGTTCTGATCAGGCAAGAGACAGTACCTATACAGAACCTCTAGGATCTCAGAAAACCTCTGGTGCTGTGATATGTAGCGGAATTTCCACGTGGGATCAATCATCCACGATCGCTGTAGGATAATATGTAACACTATCGAAAGACCTGAATACATCTCATGATAATACAATACAATACATACCTGTCCTTCAACAAGTGCCCTCAAAATATTTCCCAGGGCCTTGTGCGACCCAACACCCTCCAAAAATCTCATGACATCTACAAGACAATTCATATAATACACATATGAGATCTCAAATCCCAGGATACCCTCGTGGCGACTCGTAAAGGCAGAGTCCAGAACTGTAGGTCCAAGCTTGTCAGTCTGGGATCTCTCCTCACTTCTGGGGACAAGGTCGTGTATGACATCTGACAACCCAAGTAATGTCATATTGTTTTTTCAAGTTATACTAGACAGATTTTAAACGAGTCCTTGGATACGAAGTACGACCAAGACATGCAACCATTCAAACCACCAGGGTTCATTCCCAGGGTTCTATGTAGTAGCCTGTAAGGTTACTTTATCATCTGCATGTATTATTATAAATCTATTTAATGGTATGATTGTAATCATAGCCGTGGATTCTTCGTATACTTGTAGTGTAGATGATGTCATGCATGACCCAAAGTCAGTGACTCTGTGAATAAAGTCTTTGTATGACATCAGACATATATCTGTCTGAAAGCTGGATAATTAAATTAAATTGAATCATGGTATTGATGGATATGTGAGTATGAGGTGGAACTGTGGGAAGGCTAACTTTGACAAGGGCTGACGATGGTAGATGAGCAACGTACACCAGGTATACTCAATGACCCCGTTCTTGTTAAACAGAGTGAGAGAGGTACCAGTGAAATATCTCCTTTGCTCATCGATGCTCCCTCAATCGCATCACGAGAGAACCCAACGTGGTATCCTGTTGTGATATTCTGCTTGGCCGCTGCCCTTCTCTTTGCTGACCAAAACCTCATGGCACCAAATCTCACAGATATTGCTGCAAGTTTTGAATTCAATGAGCATCAGAGAGACACGTATTTAGGTGGGTTCATCGGTGCTGCATTCTACAGTGTTGGTGCCCCTGCTGCTTTGCTGTTTGGATATTTGTCACACTTTATGAGCAGAAGACTGCTCTTTCTGATTGCGGTCGTGGTGGGTGAGGGACCTTGCTTGCTCACAGTCTTTGTGACAAAATACTGGCAACTCTTCTTGCTCCGGGTTCTTACGGGAATTTCAATCGGTGGTTGCCTGCCACTCATCTTTAGCCTTCTTAGTGACATGTATGTTCAGGAGCACAGATCTCTTGTGTCAGCTGTTGTTCAAGTCGCAGTGGGAGTAGGGATTGCCATGGGACAAGGTGTTGCTGGATATATTGGACCTACCATGGGATGGCGGTGGCCTTTTGTCCTTGTAGCGTTTCCAGCAATCATCTGTGCCATATTGATGTATGCCACGACAGAAGAACCGGAGAGAGGTGCTAGAGAAAAGGCGCTCCAATTAGAAAATAAGCGAATGAACCACATGGAATATCAAGCAGTTCTTGATGTGACCAAAATAAAGAGATTATTTACAATACGAACAAACCTATATGCCATTGGCCAGGGTCTTTTTGGATGTTTGCCATGGGGAATGCTATTGACCTTTTTAAATGACTATCTGGCGCAAGAAAAGTCCCTATCTATTCCTTCATCGACTTCCATCGTTTTAGGTATTGGTATAGGTGGTGCCATAGGAGTATTGGGAGGAGGAGCTCTTGGCCAATATATTTACAATCGAACACCAAGGCATATGCCTGTCTTTATAGGGCTCTCAACCATAGCAGGGGCATTTCCAATGTGGTACATAGTAAAAGGTGATGTGAAAGGTCATTATAGTTTTTCCATATTTTGTTCCATGTTGGCAGGAATGTTGAGCAGTACAGTTGGCCCAAATGTGAGGGCCATGATTATGAATGTGAATGAACCAGAAACCAGGGGTGTGGCTCTTGCATTGCAAACCACACTTGATGACCTCGGCAAGGGCCTCGGTCCTGCCATCGTAGCCTCGATGATTTCAGGCCTTGGAAGAGAGGCAGCATTCTCATGGGCAACGGCAGGATGGGTTCCTTGTGGTGCCATGCTGATGCTCATCTGCTACACATTAGAGGATGATGAGAAGGCCATGCAAGAGCGTTTGAGGCAAAATATGGCATTTGAAAAGCAATACTTTGATAGAATATAAATTTTTTGGTGTCGTCGAGATTATTACCTGATGGTTGAGGATGTAAACTCAGAGTGACTAGGGAGGGAAAGTGTTTTCATATATGAAATCTATCTATATAGATAAGACTTGTTCTGTGTAAGCGTGACGAGATTTATTTGAGCAAACAATAGATGCATAACTGTGTTGCAAACACTAGTGGTCGAGTAATCGGAAATCCTGTCTTCTTGAATGCGTATGTTGTAGGCATATGGAGGAAATTTCGTGTGGGTGAGGTGGCATGTGTTTTATGTTTCTGGTCACGGATGCGTCAAATTTCTGATCAGGAATTCCTGGCCAGGAATCCATGGATTTGACCTTGTTTAAATTTAAATTCATCCGATGACCAATGCATTAAGTTGGACAAATTCCATTTAGATGGGAACATATCCTATTTAAGAAATCTGACGATTTAATAAGGTATTGCTTTTAATATCTTGATACTTCACAATTTTATTTCTATTCTTCTTCTCGCATGGCAGGATAGTTTCTCTTATCACACTCAGAGAGAGATATGTGCACATGCAACCATATACGTTTGCACTTTAATCGAATTTATATTCCAGGTGATAGTGAGGCCAAGTAACTGAACTCGTCTGGAAATTGTGAACAGTTCCTATGCTGGTTTGGTAGGAGACTAAACGATGTTTTCTCACGAAAGGAGAGGGCCACAGACAGTCGTCCAAATCCACTTTTCAGTGTAATAACATGATAATCCGAAAGGCTAAGTAGATGCATGTCAGCCGCAGCAACTACTAGTGCATCTTTGGCAGTTTCCTCGGAGGTATCTTCGGGGTATAGGGTAGAATGTAAGAGGGAACCTTGCAAGGTCACCACTTTATGAGGGTATGCTCTCATGGCTGCCTGCTTCAACTGGATCGAGTCTGACACTAGAAGCCACACAACTTGTTCGGATGCTTTCATAAAAGAAGATTCGATTTGCATGGCACACGAGAAGAAATTGTTGAAATCCTTGAGCCTAGGTGATAATGACTGGTCAAACAGATATCCATCTCCAGTACGGATGTGTATTCCAATTACCCTCTTGTTTTGCAAATGATGCATGATAAAGGATACCTTATTCATCACGGCATTGTTATTTCTGAATAAAAAGTTGAAAGCACAGCCAAATGCTGTCAAAGGACATAGCCCGAGCTTGTATAGCCGATCTTTGAGAAGAGTATTTTCAAACATATGAGATATCATCCCTGTGTTTGATGATATGGCAACAATGTTTTGATCCTCCTCAAAATACTTTAGGGTACCATTCCGAATGGCCTTGATAAGCGAAATTCCTTTGGGAGATGTACGAAAACTGTAATCAAGAAGATATTCCAAGGATGATTTTTTGGTACTGTAATAATGCCCCCTGTCATGTGTCCAATTAATATGCTGATATTCGAACGACCATCTATAATCTGACTTAGGACCAAGATCCAAAAAGAAAGACCTATTAGTTAGTAAAGCAACGTAAAATAGAGTTATTGCTCCAGCGAGGGCATCAGAGAGACCCCCATGTGGATTTCCTACTGCAATAAGTGCTTTTCCGTTGCCATGTTTTCTATAGAGATTGTGCATCTCCACGTAATCCTGATGCCATTCTTGATGACAGTGCTTTGTAACCTCTTCATCTCGGGCAATTCTAGAATATTTTCTTACAAGTGCTGTACCAGCAGATATTGACATTGAAACCGCCACGACAATTATGGAGAGTGAAATCAAACCAGCTCCCCTTCTTGCACATATGAATGCCTTTGCCTTTTGTAGCCTACCAGCAACGTCTCGGCGACATTTTTTCCTCGACATATTCAGGTAGCCTCAGAGGCTCCTAAAATATCCACAGATTCACGAAAGCTCCCAAATATCTATTTACGACTGGCGCTGATTATAATTTACCACCCTAAATTATTGTATCACAGAAAGATGCGAACGGTTCCTGTCCCAGGAGATACAAGGTAATACTATACTACTACTACTATGATACTCATAAGAGACCGATAAACTTTAGAGTTAAAATAGCTGAACTCCTGAGTTGTAGTACTATAATTGCCATATGCAGGCTGCAACGTTGCAACTACCCTACTAGCTAATACAAGTTCGAAACTTTGCAAATTTGCAGATTTTAAAGTGCCGATTACAAAGCTTAAAACTATGGCAATGTGGCAACGTACTTTGGTTGTTCGCAATCTTGTGCTTCGGAAGCAGAAGTTCTAGAACTGCTACATATTTGCGAATCAAAAACAAATTCGAACATTACAAGTACTCAAACATTTGTGAATAAATCAAATACTGATTATATCCTCGTTCTTTCATGATCATACTATTTATTTTCGTG
>PJEL010001061.1_pt1 | contig 29326 bp, 21 predicted proteins | sample 1853271 | NCBI WGS metagenome assembly PJEL01 (sample SAMN08108733, study PRJNA415343) | Invertebrate metagenome, whole genome shotgun sequencing project. | host: Globobulimina | place: Sweden: Gullmar Fjord | collected 2015-08 | reverse complement strand
CGGGATCGACCTCGATGGCCTGGCCGCCGGAGAGGAAGAGGCCGATATTGAGGGGTTTCTCCCAGGTCAACCCGCCGTCTGTGCTCCTCCAGGTCTGGCTGCAGTCGTGGCTCAGGTAGACAATATCGGGATTGGCGCGGCAGCGGGCGGCACCCTGCATGTACTGCTCGGCGCGACCGCCCAACTCACCCCGCGTGAACTCGCCCTCGGAGCGAACAGGCATCAGGCGCCACCCATCAAAATCCTGTGCGAAAGCCGGAGAAAATGACATCAGCGAAACGAAAAGGACTGCGAGTGTGTTCATCATGCCCGAGAGGCTAGCAGCTCACGCCAAACTGCAACAAGGGCACGTCTCCTCAGCCGACGAGGTGCACGAGCGCCAGATCGTCGCCCACAACAGCGGCGACGCACCACACGGCCTCGAGGCCCTCCAGGGGCGTCGGTTCCTCGTCGGCGAGCTGGTCGATGAGCGTCACGCGTTCGTCTGCTGACAGATCATCGATCTCGGCAGGCCAGGGACCGGCCATCCAGGCGGCGACGGCCTCACTCACCGAGGTTGTATGCAACTGTGAGATGTAGGTTCCGCCTCGAAACTCGACAATAGCTGTGAACCTGCGTATCACTCAACCTCCCTTCCCCATCAGTTCCAGTGGGTCTCGCCGCTGAAGTCGGCCTTCTTCTTCCAGTGGTCCATGGTCTTCTTGAGCTTCTTGAGCTCCGCGTTTTGGGCCTTCGTCTTGTTGCGCACCCCCTTGAGCTCCTCATATTCCGCCTTCGCTTTCAGGTACTTCTCGTTGGCGACCTTCTTGCGGTGTTGGTTGGCGTGTTTGCTGCTGGTGCCGCCACCATTATTGAACGCGGCCGCCATCATGATCAGGCCTTCGGCGACCAGCACCGCACCCAGCGCGATCAGGGCTCCATCCACGGCAATCACGATGCCCCCAGCCGGCAAGGCCAACAGGCCCCCAGAGCCGACGGCGGCCCCTCCACCGACGCCCGTCGTGACGGTGATCGCCGCCGCGATGGTGATGAGTCCGCCGATGATCGCGATCACGGACAAGATCAGCGTGATGCGCTCGCCCAGATCCCGTCCCATGTGGAACGACTCGCTGGGGACCATGTCGAGGAGCGGATCGAGCAGACCATAGAGCATGTTCGACAAGACCTGCAGGCCGGCCCCAGCAACGAACGCGAGCACGTTGAGCACGGCGCTGGCGACCGCGCTGGCGACCGCAGTGGCGGCATTCCAGGCGCCTTTCACGGCCTGCACGACCCCATCGACCAGCTTTCCGATCGTGGACTTGTCGTGATCGGCCTTGACCTGAGCAGCCACGCCATCCATCTGCCCCGAAACCGGGCTCGCAGCGGTGCTCTTGTTGTCCTGGACCGCGTCGTCGACCTGACCCTTGAGCGCCTTGCCGCCCTCGTTGCCGGCGGAGTCAAAACCGGATCCCGCAGCGAGGACGGTTGCGGCGTTGTCGGCGATGGTCTCGTCAGCTGCCGACGTCATGGCCGCGACCGCATCGCTGGCCCCCTGGGCGGACTGCGTCGTCGCCTCGGTGGCGATGGCCTCGCACGCAGAGAGCCCCTGGGCCGAGGTCTGTGCGGCGGCGGCGACGCTCAGGCTGGAGGCGCTGTCGAGAGCGCTCGCTGTCTCGGCGCCGTACTGGGCGATCCCGGTGGAGAACGCGCTGACTCCGCCTGCCGCATTGCCTTGGTGGGTCGTGGAGCCCTGCTCGAGAAGGCCGAGGGCCTGTTGGAAGGCGTGCGCAGCGCCATCGGGATCTGGCGCTTCGATGGCCTCGATCGTGGAGGCAACCGTCGCCGTCTGCTCCCGGAAGCCCGCCGCAGTCTCCTGCGCCGACCGGAGGATTTCGTCTGCACTGGTCTGCGCCGCAGCATCGACCTCGACAACGGCGGCCTCACCGGTCGCGGAGAGGGTCTGCAGCGCTCCCTGCTCTTGCTGATTGGAGGCCGAGAGTAGCGCGCCCGCTCCGACGGCGAGCTGAGTCGCAGCGCCGGCCTGGAGGGTCGACATCGCCTGCGTCGTCTCGGAGGATGCGTCGGTGATGGTCTGGACCGCGGGCGCTGCATTGGCACCAAACGCAGCGCTCAGTTCGTCGCCGCAGGTGCCGATATCCTCGGTCGCCTTGGCACCCGTGTCGGCGACGTCGGCTGCGATGTCGCCCCTTGGGGTCTGAATCGCCTTGACGCCCTTGCCCGCCACACTCGCTGCTGCCTCGCCCTGTGCGGGTCCAGCCTTGTCACCCCCATAGCTGCCACGGGCCGACTCGCCTCGCTGACTCACGTCGTCGGCCTGGGTCTGGATCTCACTGCCCGCTCGGCCCGATTCTTCCGACGTGGCGGCGCTCACTGTCGTCCCAGCCGCGGAGGCCGCCTCGCCTATTGCGGAGCTTCCTTGCTCGAAGTCGGCGGCCAGGGCACCGGCCTGCTGAGATCCGGCTTGGGCCACGGTGGCGGTATCGGCCGAGATCGCGCTCTGGGCAGCCGCAGCGGTAGCCCCAGTGGCCGCCGTGATCGCGCCTCGCTGCGCCCCGAAAGAGGCGCTCGTCGCGTCGCTTTTTGCGGACGTCCCGGTGGCGATCGCCTCGGACTGTGTGGCCGCCTCTGCGGTGATCTGGTCCACCTCCACGGCCGCTGCGGCGAGCATGGCTCCGATGGCGTTCTCGGCGTCGAGCCTGAACTGTGCGGACAGACCCATCGTCGCCGCACGGGCGGCCTCCACCTCCGCGAGCGCATCCGAGTCGAGCTCGGACAGGTCGGGGCCCTGGAACGACTGCACCTGGCCACCCTCGGGAGCCGTCCCGGCCGATTCGAGCGTGGAGGCAGCGCTCGCACCTGCGTCGGCCCCTGGAACCACGGCAGCGGGTTGCGTCGCTTCCGTCGACGCCGCTTCCGAGCCCGGATCCACCGCCTGCGTGGACGGTATCTGCGGCTGATCGATGGGCGTCTTCGCCACCGCCGCGGCTGGATCGGGAACGGGGGCCGCTGGCGACGGCATCGCCTCCATGGCAGCTTGGTTGCCCTGCAGGGTCGCGAGTTGGTGGAAGTCATCGTCTACGGCCCCGCCGCTGTGTTCCGCAGCTGGAGCGCTCTCCTGCTCGGGAGAACTGAGAATCGCTGTCTGGGTGGGTGCGCTGTGTGAGGTCACATCTTTACCTTGGATGCAAACAACGTAGGGCGCGGCATTCTTGGCGAGCCTTAAAATGGGCCGGCGCGCCTTAAAGGATTTCAAGAAATGCGCCCCAAAAGAACAGGCGAACCCGTTTCACAAGTGCATCGAACAACAACGGAGTTCCCGCATGCGAAACCTGACCCTCACCAACATCCTGCTCATGGTGGCCCTAGGCACCCTCACTGGCTGCGAGCTCGAGATCAAGGTGCCCGAGCTGGGCATCAGCACCGAGACGTCGGAGGCCAGTGAAGACGTCGAAGACGATGAAGACGCCGGTGACGAGGCCGCGTGGGAGGAGTGCGAGGAGCTCTGGGAGCACGCTGAGGACTGCCTCGAGGGTGACGAAGACGAAGACGACGAGGACGACGAGGACGACGAGTGGGACGACGGCGAGGACGATGAGGACCACGAGTGGGACGAAGACGACGAAGACGACGAAGACGACGAAGACGACGAAGACGACGAAGACGACGAAGACGAGGAGTGGGACGAGTGCGAGGAACTCTTCCAGCTCGCTGAAGACTGCGAGGAAGGCCTATTCGACGACGAAGACGACGAAGACGAAGGCGAGGACGACGAAGACGACGAAGACGACGAAGACGAAGACGACGAAGTCGACGAAGACTAGCCCGCCCGAAGACCCTCGATCTGACGGGACCGCGCAGATCGAGGGTCCCGACGAGTAGGTTGTGGTGGAGACCGGCGCGGGCCGGCCCACCCCGGAACAAGGAGTCCCCTTGATTGCAGCGTGTCGAAGCTGGACGATCCTGCTCGTGTTGTGCGCGGGCTGCGACGGCCTTGGGATCTGCAACAAGACCTGTGACGAGTATGAGTTCGAGGAGACCGCTTGGACGATTCGCTGGGTTCTTCAGCACTCAGAGGGCGTCAAGATCGGTTGTGAGCTGTACGATCTGGAGCGCGAGAGCACCGACGAGGCCATCCTCGGACTGGCCGACGACGTGATCCCGCCCTTTGTGCAAGAGCCGGAGGTCTGGGTGGACGAGGACGCTTTCCAGTGGGCGCTGGGGCTGATGCTGCTGGTCGACGCCGAAGCCGACGAAGAGGACATCGACGGTCACATCTGGGGGGCGGCGGAAGAGCACGCCATCCTGTTCGTCGGGGGAGACCTGGAAGAGGCGGGTTCGTATCTGTTCGGAGACAGCGAGGCAGAGCTGAATGACGACGAGATGAACCTGGTGGAGATCTTCCCAGAGATCGCCGCCGAAGAGGGTTCTTTCTTGGATGCGATGTATCCACTGCCGCCAGATGAGTCCGACGACCTGCTCGAGTACGGCCTCACGGTGACCGAGCGAGGCTTCCTCGGCGACGACGCCGAGTCGGTCCTCCTGGGAGACGGGCTCGGTCCAGTCTACGGCTGCGGAGAGGACGTGCTCACAGGTGAAGATCGTTGAGCCTCGATCGCTCCGAGTTCCACGCCCTCTATCGAGAGCTCGGACCCGCGGTTCGGGCGCGATGCCGAGCGATCTGCGGGAACGATGCCGACGCCGACGAAGCCCTTCAGGAGGCCTTCTTGAGAGCCTGGAACGCCCGCAATCGCTTCGACGGCCGATACCCTCTCGCCTGGCTGCACAGCATCGCTCGCAACACTTCCCTGGACATCCTCCGACGCAAGAAACCTCTGGAAGACGATCCGCTGGTGTGGCTCGAGCTGCCTGCCAAGTCGGTCGAGGAGGGCTCGGAGCTCGAGGCCAGGCGACTTCTCGAGACGTTCGACATCGAGGACGCCGCGATCCTGCGGCTCCGACACGCCGAGGGCTGGCGCATCCACGAGATCGCCGAGTACTTCGAAACATCCCAGCGAACCGTGCGTCGAAGACTCGAACGCATCGAGCGCCGGGCACGGGCCCTCCTGGGCCTGGAGAAGGTTTCCCATGTCAGCTGAATCCGAGACCGTGCCAAGAATCCAGCTGGAACGCTGGGTATTGGGCAGACTAGGCCGCGAGCAACGCCTGGCACTCGAGGCCCGGGCCCAGGCCGAACCCGAGCTGAGAGAGCGTCTGGAGAAGGTCCGCGCCGAGATCGACGCCGCAGCGATGGATCTGCCGCCGCTGCAGCTGCCTCCTCAAGCCGATGATTCCCCACTATTCACCTGGCTGAAGTCCTTCCAACTTCCCGCCGTTGGGCTGGCGGGTGCACTGGCGGCGGCAGTCGTCCTGTTCCTGCTCCTGCCCCGGGATGGCAACGACCTCGTCTACCGCGGCGGCTTCGAGCTTCAGGTCTACCAGCTGCGTCTGGGCGTGGCGACCGAGCAGGGTTCGCTGGTGCGCGCCCAACCGGGGGACGTGCTGCAGCTGGAGATCGCAAGCACGGAGGCTGCCTGGGTCGCCGCCTACGGGGTCCAGGATGACGGCTTCGTCAGCGTCTGGCTCGAGCCCCATGCCGTCGACGCCCACGAGCTCACAAAGGGTGCCGTAGAGCTCGACGACTACGCCGGTGTCGAGCGAATGTTCGTGTTGGTGAGCGAAGAGCCCGTCGACCTCGAGGCCGTGGAGCTGGTGGTCGGAGATCTGTACGACCGACCGCTGGTGGACCTCGACGCGCTGCCGGGTCTGGGGAGAGGCGTGCGCCAACGTTCGGTGCTCGTTCTCAAGGAGGAAACACCATGATCTCACGCCTGGTGATGGCCTTGTTGGCGATGTTGCTCGTGGCGCTTCCAGCCGAGGCAAAGACCGTGAGAATCGGTCTGTTCATCGGCAACAACTTGGGCTTTGGTGAAGACGACCCACTCACCTACGCCGAGGAAGAAGCCAAAGATCTGGCCCGCTTGTTCCACAGCATGGGCGACATGCCCCGGGAGCGCTCTACCATCCTGCAAGGGGCCACAGCATCGGATGTGCGGGATGCCATGCGCTCGGTAGAAGCCCAGGTACGGGAGGTTCAGGCCCGCGGCGACGACGTGATGCTCATCTTCTACTACTCCGGACACGCCAGCCGAAAGGGGCTGCATCTACAGGGCAGCATGCTGGAGCTCGACACCCTCCGCCGGTGGCTGGAGAACTCTGTCGCCCAGGTCCGAGTGGCCTTCGTCGACGCGTGCGAGAGCGGGAGCCTGGCCCGAACACGAGGGGGAAAGCCGGTCGAAGCCATCGAGATCACCGTCGACGACGCGCTCACGATGAGCGGCTTGGCCATCATCTCCTCCACCGGACCGCTCTCGGTAGCCCGAGAGTCATCGAGCTTTGGAGGCGGGGTCTTCTCCCGAGCCCTGCTGTCGGGCCTGCGGGGCTCGGCCGACCGGGACACCGACGGTGTGATCACCCTGCAAGAGGCCTATGACCACGCCTTCTCCGAGACGGTCATGGGCACGGCGGCCGGCACCTCGAGCATCCAGAAGCCCGAGTTCAGCTACGACATGTCCGGCGTGGGCAAGGTCGTCCTGACCCGCGTACCCAGCTCTGCGGCGGGCCTGATCCTGCCCGAAGAGCTCGAGGGCATCTACACGGTGGTGTCGACCTCCAATGGTCAGGTGGTGGCCCGGGTGGACAAGAAGGCGGGCGTCTCGCGGCGGCTCGCCCTCCCAGCCGGACGCTACGTGGTGCGAAAGGTGCGCCGGGAGGACGTGTTGCTCGCCGAGCTCGATCTGGCCTGGGGCGGAGATCGGTGGATCAACGACGGACAGATGTCGGCGGTGTCCCTGGGAGATCCCCTCGCGCGCGGTGGATGGTCTCTGCGAAAGTGGCGCCTGTCCACGCGGTTTGCGGCGGCCGCACCCGTAGTCGGTGCGAACCCTCCCCTCTTCGGAGGAGAGCTGCAGCTGCGATCCCGGCTGGCGGCAAAGCTCTCCTGGCTCGTCGTCGCCGGCCACAGCGAGGGCGTGCTCTCCGAGTGGGAGCTGCGGCGGCGAGCGGGCCTGAGTCGGCTCGGTCTGGCGCTGTCCACCGAGCACCAGATGTCGAAGATGGACGTCTCGATCGCCGCGGGGGCACAGGTCGGCGTGCTGCACCAGCACGAGGCCGCCCTCATCTACGACGACGACGACTCAGCCTATGCCGAGCAGCTCACCCAGCGGTGGGACATCGCGCCGGGGCTGTTCGTGCAGAGTGGGATCCACGTCCCGGTGGGGCCTGTCTTTGGGCTCGAGCTCGGGCTGCGCACGAGTCTGTATCGCTCGATCGTCGACGAAGAAGGGACGTTGATCGCCGAGGGTCAGGCCACCTCCGGGCTCACAATCGGACTGGGAGGCAAACGAGTGGCTCGGGCCACCCGCAAGGAAGAGCCCGCGGATCCCTGACAAACCCCGGTCTCATGGGGAGTCGATGTTGCCAGAAGCGGTGGTGGCGTCGTGGTAGATGTGCCCAGCGGTGTTGAGGTCGACAAAGTTGGGCCACAGGATCGTGCCATCGTCCTCCCAATAGGCCCCCAAGAGGGTCGACGAGAGGAAGGTGTTGTCGGTGAACGTCTGACCGTTGATCTCGGAGTTCGACTCCATCAGGGCATAGCCGCCGCCATCCCCGCCGATGGTGTTGTTGTGTAGGACCAGGTTGTCGATGTTGTCGCCCGGGTTCGCGGAGAGATGGATCACCGAGTAGCCGGAGTTGTCCGTGATGGTGGCGTCGGTGACGGTGACGTCCTCACCGGCCCAGATCATGATTCCCGAGCCGGCACCGGGAGCACCGGTGGCGATGTTGTTCTGGATGAGACCGGTGACGGTTGTCTGCCTGGCTCCGAGCATGTAGATCCCGGCACCATAGTAGCCACTGTTGTCGGTGATATCGGCGTCGATGCTGACATTTGCCACGTACTGGAGGTTGATCCCACCCCCCAGGCTGTCGGCGGTGTTCGAGGTGATCACGACGTCGGTGATGGAGGTTGCTCCGGAGTCGTAGAAGTACATACCAGCGCCGTTCCTGACGCTGTAGTTGTCGTGCACCCACAGGTTGCTGAAGGTCACTCCGTAGGTGCGGTAGACGCCGATGCCACCCCCGTACTCTCCATAGATTGGGCCATCACTGAAGCCACCGGTGACCTCCAGGTACTCGAGCTCCACGTCGTCGGTATCGTCCACCCAGATGACGTGGTCCACCGCACTCTCGCCGTCGAGAACTGTGGTGACGCCGCTCTGGAGGTCAAAGCCGCTGTCCCATCCACCGCGAATGATGATCGGATCTGCAATCGTCACTCCGGCATCGCCAACCGCGTCCAGACCGCCATTGCTGGGGGTGTAGCTACCGGAGGCCACGTGGACCTCTAGATAGGCGAGAGACGCTGCTAGATCGACGCCCTCCTGGATCGAGCGCACCGGCGCAACCTTGGAGCCCAAGGCGCCGGCCGCACCCGTCTCCGACACAAAGACGGTGCGACAGTCGGTGGCCGGCGTGGCGCAGTCTCCGCAGTTGTCGTAGTAGGCGTCGCCATGCCAGACGCCCGCACAGTCCACTTCGAGAGGATAGGCGCCCGTTCTGGCCGAGTCGTGCCGGAACTCAGGCCAGTCGTTGTCACCAGAGTAGGCCCCGTCGAGATCCCACACGAACATGCCCTCTCCACCCATCACCAGCTCCGCGTCCCCGTCCTGATCGACATCGGCGATGGTCGGAGGCGATGCAGAGAAGCGATCGTGTAGGTATCTGGGCATGTCGTCGACAAGGGTTCCGTCCGCCTGGACCGCGATCAGCTTCTGGATTCTGCGAGAGCCCAGCGCCGCGAACTCCACAGCGTCGCGTCCCAGCATGTAGGTATTCTGCAGGGCGACGAGCTCCTGGTCTCCGTCGCCATCGAGGTCACCCAGGGCGGGGGAACGATTGTCGGAGGAGCAGCCGTAGACGCAGTAGTCGAGCGGGAATCCGGCCAGGAGGGCGCCACTCGCGCTCCAGGCACTCAGTCTATAGGAATCGTAGGACACCACATCGAGCTGTCCGTCTTCGTCCAGGTCGCCAAGGGCCAGTGTTCCGTTGCCCGCCTGGGGCCAACCACTCAACAGGACGCCGTCGTGGTCCCAGACATAGAGTTGGGACGCCGATGTGGCCACGATCTCTAGCTCGCCGTCACTGTCGAGGTCCCCGAGTACGGGGGCGGTGTAGGTCTCTCCGATGTCCTGGGGCCAACCGGACAACGTGAGGCCGTTGCTGTCGACGACGTGGATCCGACCGTCCGCGGTGCCTACGACCACCTCCGCCTCGACGTTGCTGTCGACATTTCCGACGGCCAGAGGGTCGTAGATCGGGCTGCCGAGATCGACCGGCCAACCGACCACCGGTGTGCCATCGGTATGCCAGGCGTAGACCTCGCCCTCCTCGGTGCCGATCTGGATCTCAAGCAGTCCATCGTGATCCAGATCGGCGGCGACGGCGACCATGTCTCTGGCAAAAGTGCCGGGACAGGTCTGGGGCCAACCCGCCCTCGCCGTGCCGTCGTGATTCAGCACGTCGACCTCACCCACCTCGGCGTCGAACAAGACGACCTCATAGAAGCCGTCTCCGTCGAGGTCCGCCACGGTCGGTGGTGAAAAGGGCCAGCCGGGGCCCGGTTTGGGCCAGCCGGACACATTTGTGCCGTCCTGGTGGTAGGCGTAGATCCAACCCCAGCGCTCCTTGAGCATCACCTCCAGCCCCGGCGTAGCGGGATCGAGGTCCACCACGATTGGAGCGGTGGGAAAGAACAGATTTGTCTTCTTGGGCCAGCCAGGCAGCTGCTGTCGGTCCAAGATGAGCGCAGCCGTGGACGAGCTCGTGAGGGCCGCGTCGTCGGTGACCGTGAGCCGGAGGATGTAGTACCCATCCCCGAGACCCGAGAAGTCCCAGTCGCCGAGAACATCGTCGTCCACGGGGTTCAAGCCGCCGTCCACCAGGGTGATGCCGGCGGTGTGCCAGGTGTCCAGATCGGTCTCTGCCGCATACTCCAGCACGTAGCTGGACAGATCACCGCTGGAAGACCCCTGGGCGGTACCCGTCACCTGAACAAGGGTGGTGAGATCATCGTAGACGACCGGATCGATAGCGGACGGATTGCTGAGGATAGCCACCGGGTCCGCCGTGCTGCCAGCGCAGAACGAGTGGTAGATGCCGTGTACGTCAGTGAACTGCGCGCAGATGGTGTCGATGTTGGGACTGCCGTCGGTGAGTGTGTTGTTGGCCGTGGGATCCGCGGAGTAGACGGGGTTGTCGTCCTCTTCCAGCAGTGCGCCCAGGAACTCGTGAAAGCTCACTGGGGTCTGGCGCAAGGCTCGGATGGCCAAGCTGTCGGTGTACTCGGCACCCAGCACCGCCCGCACGTCCCACAGCGCGCCGGCGAGAATCCTCCCGTTTTGGTGATACGCGCTCCCGTAGTTTTCAGGGAAGCGCAGGTTGGGTGTGTCGATGTTCCGTGCTGTCTTGCAACCGCCCGCGAGCGCTGGATTGCCTGTGAGCGTGGTGCCGAAGTAGTCCGCCAGGGCCTCGTGCATCGCGTCTTCGTGGGGATAGGCGTCAAAATCGATGCCGGCGTCGTCGTAGACCTGCTGTATCGCCAGGTGACCGTACTCGTGGTAGATGATATCGGCACATAGAGCGAGATCTTCGCAAGATGCGTTCCCGCGGCCGAAGTGGAGTTTGCCGATGCCAATAAGGGCGAAGGCGTTGCAGTACTCATCGTCCCGCACGGTCGCCTCCACGTGGGTCGACATCGCGTCGGGACCGTCGGGCACGATGTCATAGGGATCCCCCTGGTTGAACCACTGCCGAACCAGATTGACGTGGTAGTAGGCGTTGGTCTCCACCTGGTTGGGTGAGGGATCGTCCAGCGCCCAGTCCCAATCGTGGATTCCGGGCGCCAGGCCGAGGGCGGTGTGCGTGGCTGCGTCGAGCGTCTCGTCGTTGTAGACAACGACCTCTGGTCCTTGCAGATACGCCGACAGATCGGCCGGATCGGCGTTCAACCCGGAGAACGAGTAAAACCCCAGATCGTCGGTCTCGGCGGTGTAGTCGATCTGTGTCTGCCGGAGCTCCACAGTGATGCCCTCGATGGGAACGGAGACTTGCAGATCGCTGGGCATCTCTGGGTAGACCATGCCCGTGGAGGTGCCGCTCAGGTCCTCCGGGATCGCGAGGTTCTGCATCCACAGGATCTCACCGGTGGTGGCGCTCCCGAAGGCCCGCCACTTCACAGGTACATCGCGGTCGATGGGCATGTCAGAGGTCGGATCGGCGAAGGCATTTGCAGTATCGATCCGCATCAAGGGCAGCGTGACCTTCCAGACGAGATCCGGCGCGCTGACCTCGTCTCTCATGGGCGTGATTACGACGAGCTCGACGGTCTCGGGTGCGACATTCTGCTGACCGAGAGCGTCGCCGATGGTCTGTGTCATCTGCTGTTCAGAGACGACGGGCGCGGTATCTACAGCGATGCCACTCACGAAGTCGGAGCCCATCATCGTCAGATGCTGCCCCTGAACCGTGAAGCGGACGACGCTCCCCTGGACCGGCACGCCATCGTGCTCCTGGTGGTAGTAGATGAGCCAGGTGCCGTCCCCTCGCCCGGGCTGCTGATGTTCCACCCCGGTCAGGACCAACTCGTCGGGCTCGATCTGCAACAGGCAACGGAAGCGGTGCAAGAACGAGCCCGACACCCGCTCCGCCATCTCGGGAGAGTGGATCCTGGCGACGCGCAGATAGTGACCGCTGATCTTGTGGGGAGTTCCCGTGGTCTCGTTCCACTCCACGGTCCAGTCGCCGCGGCGGTTGAACCTCTCCCATTCAGCAACGCCGTCGGAGCACCCGTGGTTGCCCTGATGCCGCTCGCCTCGAGTCGACTCGGCGGGGTCGAGACCATCGATGTCGACCTCTCCGCAGCCCGGTAGCGCCATCAGGACCAGGAAGAACAGACCGCACAACAGGTTCTTGATCATTCGGATCCTCACGTCTGTGTGGGACGTGAATAGCAGAACACGTTCTATCGAATGCCAAAACGCCGCAAGGGCGGAAACGTGGGGTTCAACGTCGGGGGTGTGAGCCAGAAAGGGGCACGTGGCGCCGATCTCGACATCGATGGCGCGCAGGGCTCGATCGGTATCCGAAAAGAATGAGGGTTTCGTGATCCGCGCGTCGTCAGGGCACCACAAGCGCTCGACGGAGGAATCATGAACAACCGTATGCATTGGTTTGGCACTCTCACCGCACTGGCAGTCCTGGCGGGCTGCCAGCATTACCCTATGGACAATACCTGGGTGGACTACGACGTCGTCGGTGACTACGGCGTGGAGTTCTCGGGCTTCGACGCCTACCCGAACCAACAGGTGGAGATTCAGTGCTGGGTGCCAGGCTGGGATTGGTGGACGATAGGAGAGGCCTCGACTCAGTCCTCTCCCTTCATCACGGACGGCGACAATCTCAGTTGGTACAAGTACGATGCGGGGGAGCTGGAGATACCGTCGTGGTGCCTCACATGCCCCGCCGGAACGACGGCGATGGCCACTATGCGAGCGAAATCCGACAGGTATGTATTCGAAGTGTACGATTCGTGGGGCTTGGAGTGCGCAGAGGATGTCTTTGCGTCCACCTTGAGTGGACAGCAGGTCGTGGCGCAGTGCCGTCGCCCACTAAAGCAACCGATGATGCCCGGCGACCCAGGCCGCTGGCTCGTGTACATGTGGATGAACTCACCCGCCTGTCAGTAGAGCGAAGACGCCGAGTCGATCCCGAAGCCGGTTGACGCCTGCGCGAAAGGGAGACAGGTTCCAACTATGGTTCCAACCCCGATCGCACGACCGATCCTGGCCATCCGCTCTCGCTGGTCGAGATTGCTGCTCGGCCTGCTGGTCGGCTGGAGTGCGGGCTGCAACTCGCCCGCCCCGGAGTCCGGCGAAGACTCGCTCGGACCCATCGAGCAGTGGATCGACCCCCTGGCACGGTCCGTCTGGCCAGGTCTGGTGGCGAGCGATGGCGTGCGTCGCATTCCCCTGCGCAGCGCATTCTTCGAGGGCGAGGCAGTCCGCCACTGGTACGGCGGGGCAGCCACTCGCGACACCGCGGACGTGTTCTGGTTCTGCGATCGGGACGACCCAAGCTGCCCCTTCGACGATCGAGGCGTCCTGCAGCCCGAGACCGCCCACGGCGACCCGATCTTCGCGCGAATACCGGGCGAAGGGGGCTACTCACCCTATTGGTTGGTGTGGGTGGTGCGGGTCGGCCAGAGCTATGTGCCCGGCAGCCTCAAATCGGTCGAGGGCATCGAGCAGGCCGAGGCCGCGGGCGAGGTCACCGTCGAGCAACACCTCTTCGACCACGGCGGCGAGGTGGGGCCGGACGGCACGGTGATGAACTGCCTCCTGGTCCTGGCGGGGACCGAGCTGGAGGGCAATGGTGTTCAGGCAGCGGCTGTCCCGGCCCGTCGCGGTTGGCACAAGCGGTACTTCCTCAACTACTTCGACTTCACCGAGTCCGAGGGCGTCATCCCGCCCGATGCTGCCTCGGAGAGCCTCCCGCAGATGCCGGCCTCGGACATGTACGTCCTGCACCGCGACTGTGCTGGCGGATCCAGCTCGCCGATCTGCGCTCAGACCGAGGCCGCACTTGCACCGGTGAACGAGCCCGCCCTGGGCTTCGACCTGAACGGGGACGGGGACACCGCCGACAGCAACAACCTGCTGGCCAGCTACCCGGGCCGAACGGACGAGGGAGACCCAGATCGACCCTATACAGCGCTCTGGCGCATGCTCTCGGTGCGGGTCCGGCCCGAGTACGACGATCAGGTCCTCCTGTTGGATGGGCCCGAGGGCAACCAGCTGTCCGGACTGGCGCAGATGAGGGAGCTGATCGAGCTGGGGTGGCTGGACGAGCCCGAGGTGATGGTGCCCCCAGAAGGCGGCATCACCACGACCGAAGAGCTCTTCGACGGCCCCGTCCAGATCACGCTCTAGGTGCGTTCCGCGAGCCTCACATCGAGGGTGCGGGCGCTGACCTGTCCCGCGGCGGTGCGCTTCACGTCGCGCACCGCCTCGCCATACTCCTCCCACCACCAGGCACCCTCCCAGGTTCCGTAGCTCTCGCAGGCACGCACGCGACGCAGAAGCTCGCCGGCAGACTGGGGTCGAGCCGCCGGATCCTTCTCCAGGCAGTCGAGGATGATGCGCTCGAGATCCGCGGGAACGGGCTCTCCCAGCCGGGACGAGGGCGCCTCCGGGGCTTCGGAGACCTGTTTCAAGCAGATGTCGATGACGGTCTTGCCAGTGAACACGTGGGTGCCGGTGAGCAGATAGTAGGCCACCGCTCCCAGGGCATAGAGGTCGCTGCGCGCGTCGCTCTCCTCTGGGGTCTTGATGGCCTCTGGCGACATGTACAGCGGTGTTCCGGTGATGACTCCAGTCTGGGTCAGGTTCGAGGGAACGTCGGAGGACACTGACGTAACCAGGCCGAAGTCCAGGACCTTCGCCGTATCTTGGACTCCACCGACGGTGCAGAGCATGATGTTGCTCGGCTTGATGTCGCGGTGGATGAGGCCGATCTGGTGGGCCTCGTTCAGAGCGCTCGATACCTCGCCCAGGACCGACAGGACCCGCTCCGGAGGCTGCGGGCCGCACACCTCGACCACCTCGGTGATCGTCGCCCCATCCAACAGCTCCATGGCGTAGTAGAAGATGCCGTCGGGCGTGCGACCGTAGTCGAAGATGGTGACCGTGTTCGGATGTGTGAGGCGGGCCGTGAGCTGGGCCTCTCGTTCGAAGCGCGAGATGTGCTCCGGGCCGGCCCGCTCCGGGAGGATCAACTTCACGGCCGTGGGCCTGCGCAACAGGGCGTGGCTCGCTCGGTAAACCATGCCCATGCCGCCCTCGCCGAGCTTGTCCTCGAGCACGTATTGGCCGAGCCGGCGCGAGCTGCGGACCTCCTTTCGCAGCCCATAGATCACTTTGGACGCGCCGACACAGATGACCACGGACGTGCCCCAGTACAGCATGGTGACCATGGAGATGAAGATCGGCGTGCTCATACCCAGGTAGACTGGAGGCACATCGCGGTAGATCAGGTAGGTCGTCGCCATGAATGGCGGAGCTATCGCGGCCCCGAGCAGCAGGGTGTGGCGCGCCGCGCTCGGCACATACACCGACCGAGCCGACAGCCCATAGGTCAAGGTGAGGGTCAGGATCAGCTCTGGGCGAGCCTGGGGCGGGATGTCCAGGGACATGACCATGAAGGACATACAGCCGGCCAGCACCCCAATGGATTCCACCGCCCGAAGGTAGCGAATTGAGTGATCGCCGCCTTGGCACAGCACCCAGACCATCGAGAAGCAGACCACCGCGACCCCGTGCCAGAGCACGTTGCCATCCGTGAGCACGGCCGCACCGGCGATCTGCATTCCGAGGGCAACCCGGGCCACCCAGCCCAGGAAGAACAGCAGCCCGCTGAAGAACCCGAACATCGCGACCCGCCGCTGCAAGAAGGCGCGGGCCTCTTCGGAGCTGTCGGTGGTCGTCCACACTGCCATGGCGCCAGTGTATGGCGCGGCGACCCTGGTGGACCAGCTACTCGCCGAAGTACGGGCAGGTTCCTACTTCTGGCTGCGCCGGGCATGGGCCTTGGCGACCAACAGCGACCCCAGAACGTTCGAGATTGGCACGACGACGAGGACAGGCACGACGCTGTAGGTGGCTGAGGAGATCGGCACGGAGATCAATGCACCCGCACTGGTGCCAGCAACCGCCCCCAACACCGCCCAGCCGTAGTTGAGCCCTGGGCTGGACGCGCGCACGGCCCAGGCGGTCCCCAGCAGATAGGCGGGCGGGACTAGGACGGCCATGGCGACGTCTTGCGAGACGACGGCCGGAACTGCAGCGACGGCCGCAATCCCGGTGCCTCCGAACAGGCCGACGATGAAAGCGGCCCCGTCGCCTGCCTGGTTTGGCGTCTTCACATCGCGGCGCTGACCCAGAATGAAGGGGGGAGGCCGCACAAAGGAGACCATCGGCATCACCGAGACCGACACGTGCCCGGGATACCAGCTGTAGCCGAGCACTCGATCTGTGGCCTCGGCCCGGGCAGAGTACTCGAAGCTCGTCGGGGCCACCTCGAGCCGGATCTTCATCCCGCCGTGAGTGTCGCCGCTTCCCCTCCAGAAGCTCATGCCCACGAAGAGATGGGGGCTGAGCGAGGTCCGGTCTGGAAGATCGCGAACCAACAGCCGGCCCAGCTCGACGCCGACACCCGCCTCTGCACCGCCATCGACGTCTTCTTGGCTGGATTTGCTCCGCACGCCGACGTCCGCATTCACCTTGAGCTCGGTGGCCGCCAGCCGGTCGTCCTTCCACACGTAGGGCTGGGCCCTCACACCGGTGCTCGCGAGCCACTCCGCGCTCTGCCCGGGAACCGCACCCTCTACCAGAATGCCTCCTCGTGGCCAGGTCCTGTTCGGCCAATCCCAGGAGGGCTGAAAGACATCGCCTTCCATGCGACGCATTCCGCCGGAGCGGAGAACGGGAACCTGGGCCGCTACGTCGATCCGGGCCACATCGTCAGCGCTGGCGAGCGCCGCGAACAACAGCCAGATCAACGGCGCCTCCGGAACAGCGGAATCAAGATGAGCGGAAAGAGCAGGAAGTAGGCCCGCGAAGCGCGTAGCTCCCGAGTGGGACAGTGGCCTGGATCCGGGGCGAATCCCTCTCCGCAGATCGGCAGCATGAACTCCAGCTCCTCGAGGTATTTCACATAGCGAAGCTGGCTGGGGACGGAATCTCCGGTCAGGTAGAGGGCCAGGTCCTGGTCCAGATCGGCTGGGTCATAGCGCATGTGAAGCCGGCTGAAGTGGGGTGTGCCACCACCTCCTCCGTAGTAGGTCCCGCTTCCCGATCCGCTCCAGCCCACGGCCGCCAAGGTCTCGGAATCCAGTGCCTCGCCACTTGGCGTCGTGCACGGATCGCACTTGACCGGAGACCACGAGTACTCGAGCAGCCAGCCCGCCGTCGTGTCGCTGGCGCCCTGGTCGAACAGATCCTCGTAGAAGACACCGAAGTCCTTGCCGGTGAACATGCACTCGGACTCCACCTCGAACTCGTCGTAGTTGGAGATGCCGACCTGGCCGTTGTCCGAGATGGCGTAGATCAGCAGCTCCTGCTCGGACTGGGCAGAGATGGTGCCGATCAGCACCGGCAGCGAGAACATCTTGGAGGCATAGGCGATCTGGATCGGCGTGAGCCAGCTCTGGCCGGTGGGGACCTGGTCCAACAAGACCTTGGCGGCCAGGAACTGTGATCCGCCGTCGATGTAGTCCTGCAGCACGTCCGCGCCGCCCTGAGGCACCGCATAGCCGTTGGCGTCGAGCCAGGTCTGCAGGCCGTCGGCGCCCGTGGCGGCGAGCACGACGAACTGGTATTCGCCAGCGGCGAACTCCGCTTCTACGGAGACCGAGCCGTCGGCCTTGGGCCCGTTCGGATCGAAGTAGGACCTACCCGACCACTTCTCGTTCGCGCACATGGAGGCTGCCGACTGGCTCTCGCTGTAGACATCGGCACAGGTGTACTCCACCAGTCGTGGGCTGGAGTACACGTCGATGAGCTCGATGACGTCGGGATCGACCAGCCGCACGTCCGCCTCGGTCAGCCCCTCTGGCACCGGGATGACCAAGCCAAAGTTGCTCATGGAACCGGCATAATCTGCCGCCAGGGTCAGCGTTGTCACGTCGCCTTGGCGAACCAGCACGACCTGGCTGGTCTCATTGTACAGGCTAGCGCCAGCGTTGCCGAGGTAGGTCCCACAGAATGCACCAGCGGGTGCGCTCGCGAAACATGCCATCGCGAGAAGAAACGTCCGCATTGCGTCTCCCGTTACCCCTGCTGCACAGCATACACGACAACTCGTGAGCCGCTCACACTTCGAGATCGCTGGCTCCTGCTCACATCACACAGCTAGCCAGCACGGCGTTCCCGCGCACTACCGCTGAGCCGAGCTCCGGAGAAGCCAGGGCTCGAATGGTCTCGGAGATGGCACCCAGCGACCGGCCCTCCTCCGCATCCGTGCAGCGAGCCACCACCTCGGAGCCGATGAACAGGGTGCTGTGTTCGGCAGCCCCCTCCTCGTGGCGTTGGCAGCGGGCCCCGGCCTCTGCCAGCTCCGCCCAGTCGTGGCGCAGACCGCCTAGCGGGCCACCGCGGATCGCCAATCCCTCGTCGCCGATCAACAGATCACTGGCCCGCTGCGTCCAGGCCTCGAGCGCCAGACCCACGACAGCGAAGAACCACAGACTCACGACAAGACCGATCGGCACAGCCATCCAGCCGGGCAGCAGCGTCAGGAAGAACAGCGGTCCAAACGCCAGCAGATGCAGCGCCAGCATCGGCCCGCCGAACATGCCCACAGCAGACGCCCCGGTGGACAGGGGCATCGCCAGCCTCACGCGACTGAGGGGCGCCCGAACACTCGGTGCAGAGGCCAGGTCGTCGCGCAGCTGAAGCCCCAATCCCAGCGTCATGATCAACCCGGGAACCAGCACAACCACCGCGACCACCAGTCCAGAGAGCGTTCGCAGCACCCGCGCTGGCTCGGCCGACTCCAAGGCCCACAGATCGAGCGCAGCCCCGATGGCCAGCATGGAGCCGCCCAGGGTCAGGCCGAGCCCCACCAGCGCAACGACGACAGTGCCAAAGGTGCGGTCGGCTCTATGGTAGCGGTGATCCTGTGGTGGCACGCCACCTCATAGCCTCAGAACCGAAGGAGACGCTGGACCAGGCGCCGTCGACATAGGTCAAAGCCCCGGCCCAACGCGTGCAGGACGATCGGTCGCAACCAACAGGAGCAAAAGTGCGGGACCTCGAACTGACCGTGCAAGACCACATCGCGCGACTCACCCTGAACCGACCGGCGTCGCGCAACGCCCTATCCCCCAACCTGCTCGAGGCCCTTGTCGACGCCTGCGCCAGACTGCAGGAGCAAGATCGGTGGTCCCCGTTCCCCCAGTCGACGTGTCGGGGCGGTCGCGGCTGCGAGCCCGTGCCGTCGACTTCGAAGTCATCGACTTGGGCTGGTCGGGCAGTGGACAGATACAACGCTGGTGTAGGAGGTCTGATTTGCGGCTCACCGGGGTTGCATTCTTGGGGTTGGTCGGCGGTTGCACTGAGCCGCCCGCGACCGTGCTCCAACGGGCCGCCCCCCAAGCAGGTCTCCCGTACCACGCCCCAAAAGCAGCTCACCCGGACCAAGCCCCCGTCGAGCGTTGCCCAACTCCGAGCCGCCAAGCAGCGGAGGACACCGACGATTCCGAGAGTGAACAGACAGGAGAGTGGTCTGTACGAGTCGAGCCCCTTCCCAACACCCCGGATCTGCTGGCCGGCTCCGCGACGCTCTTCCGACCCGAAGGCGCCGGAGATCTCCGGGGTGTCGTCGTTTTCTCGCGAGTGGGCCTGGGCATCGACATGTTCGAGCACGAAGCGTGGCGGCAAGCGGCGGTGGCTGGCCACTATGCACTGATCGAGGCTGACCTGATCCCCATAGATGGCGCCGTCGCTGCCTATGGCTACCCTGATCAGGCCGCCGAGATGCTCGACAGCCTGCTGGACTCGCTGGCCGTGGAGAGCGGTATCTCGCGAGTAGCGACATTGCCGAAGGTGGTCTGGGGTCACTCGGCTGGTGCGTTCCTGATGACGCAGATAGGCGCGCATAGGACAGGACAAACAGTCGGTTTCATCGCCTTCCACGGGAGCGTACAGGACGATGATCTCTCCCCCGGACCGACGCGCGAGCGACTGCTGGATCCATGCTTTCTACAGGTCCCAGGTATGATTTTCATCGGCGAAAGGGACCCGGACGGCATCCGAGACCTGTCCGTGGAACTTCTGCACGCCGGCCGCGACCAAGGCGCCAGATGGGCACTGGCGTTCGATCCGGACGCGGGGCACTGGGACGTCGAGTCGAGCCTGCCCCTCGCCACCGCATTTGTCGAGCAGGCATTCGACGCGGCGCGGTCTCGCCCAGCAGGACTTGCGCGCGATGACGAGGGTTGGATCGGCGAGCTGCAGCACCTTCGAGTCTACGGCATCAACGGATGGGGTATCGAGATCGTCGAGGCCGTGAGCGTGTCGGAAGACCCAACCGGATTGCCCCACTATGACAGTGAGAGTTGGTTTCTCAGCCAGGACTTGGCGGAGCAATGGGAGGGGTACCAGCGCGAAGCCATCGATTGACAACGACCAGCTACTCGCCGAAGTACAAGTAGGCTTTCCCCGGGGTCTGTTGGCCCAGGTCATGGATCCATTCCTGGCCCGGGGCGCCGATGAGCAGCTCGTCGTAGCCGTCCCCATCCAGATCGGGCACTCCCGCCACCGCGAGCCCCGCCACCAGCCCATCGGCCGTGCCATCGAACACGGCGTGGGCACTGGTGTCCCAGCTGAATGCGTAGTCGTCTCCATAGGCGCTCGCGCCGTACATGAGCCAGGCCCGGTGCTCGCCGCGGCTACCGACGAGCATGTCGTGCAAGCCGTCCCCGTTCACATCGGCCTGCATGGACACCGACACGCCCAGGCTTCCCCGCACCACGCTCCCCTGCAGCGTGAAGTCGACCGCGTCTTCGACCGGCATTCCTCCCACCAGGTCGTGTGCTCCCCCGGCATCGTCCAAGGCGCCGAGGAGCAGATAGGCCTCGCCGTATGTGTCGCCCGTGCAGCCGAACTCGCCGACGGCCGGGTGGTCCTCGAACTGGTGGCAGTAGTCGTAAGGAGAGCCGATGAGCAGGTCATCGATTCCGTCGCCATTGACGTCCTGACCGCCGTCGAGGGAGAAGCCGAGGTACTGGCCGAAGTCACTGCCCTGCAGCCAGGCGCGGTCGGTCACCGCACCGATGTGGTGCTCTCCGTTGGCGACGCTGTACACCACATGCACCTCTCCCGCCCCGTAGTTGCCGTCGACCCACACGCCCCGCGCACCGACGATGATCTCATCTGCACCGTCATTATTCAGGTCAGAAGCCGCTACTGCGCATCCGAACTGACCGTTGGAGCTGTCGTCGCCGAGCAGGATCACGTCGGCATTGGCGAGCTGGGTGGTCCCGGAGCTCAGGGGGCCGTGCACCACATAGACGGCTCCGGAGAAGTCGTCGTACCCGCACGCGCCGACGAGCACATCGTCCTTGTGGTCGCCGTTGAAGTCACCGACAGCCACGTCCCAGCCCGCGTAGTCGGCGGGGTGTTCGCCGACCAGCGTGTACGACGTCGTGCTGAAGTCTCCGGAGAAACTTCCATAGTCAGCGATGTGGATCTGGCCGGCTCCGGACAGCTCGCTGGGCGCGGCGATGACGAGATCCGGGTGATCGACTCGGTAGCTGCCCACCACGTTCCCGACCCCCAGCGACCAGCCCGCCTCTCCACCCCATGAGCCCGTGAAGGTCCAGGCGTCGTCAGTGTCTAGAGCGGCCGTGGCGTCGGTGTGAGGGCCTGGGAAGATGTACACCTTGTCCGCCCCGGGGTTGGGGGCGGCCACGACCAGGTCGGCGTGTCCGTCGCCGGTGATGTCGTCGGTGCCCAGGACCTGAAAGCCGAAGCGCTCGAGACTCTCGCCGGTGGCGGTTGTGTGGGCGCTGGTCGAGAGCACAAACGCCCCCGAGAGGCAGCCCGCGAGGCAGGCGACGAGGGAGAGGGAGAGGTGGAATGGACGTAGTTGCATGTCGTTGCTCCAGTGGATTTTCCGTGCCCACTGCCTCAACGACAAACCCCGCCACTACTCTCAAAAAGATCTCACGGACTGGGTTTTGTCCGGGGACGCGCTCCAAGCACGGCGGGCAGCTGCCACAAGCGCGTGTTGCTGTCGTCGAAGAAGCCCGTCTCGTAGCTGCCCATGGCGATCAGCTCCACGCCGTCCACTCGCACGACCAGGCTCGCCTCGGGACCGCCCTCCCCGTGAATCAGGCCGGTGATACCCAGGTCCAACGCCGTGATGCGGTGGCCGAGCTCACGCATCTCATAGGGATACCGGGTGAACACGACCACGAGCCGCCCCTTGTCGTCTACGCCATAGGCCAGCTCGCTCCACTGGTTCTTTCTGGCGGGGTATGCGGCCTTGCCGTCCAGCAGGATGGGCAGGCTCTGGCTCACCACCGCGGCTGAGTCGAGCTTGGAGCGAAACGCCGCCGGCAGAGCCGTGTATTCGGCGTACTTGCCCGAGCTCGCCGCGGGCGGGGTCTGCTCGAGCACCTCCACCCTGTCCGCGGCCACGAACCAGCCCCGATACAGCCTCTGGCTACGCACCTTGGGCTGGCTCACGAAGGTGCCGGAGCGGGTGTAGCCGGTGGCTTCGTACCTGGGCTCGAACATGCCTGGATTGAAGGCCACCTGCAGATCGTAGGCAGTCGCCCACTCGGCGGCCGTCTTGTGTCCGGGCTTGATGTTGTCGTCGAGGATGGAGAGGTAGCTCAGCGCGTAGTGGGCTGGGTCGATGGTCACCACGAACAGGCGGCGGTCGATGCCCTTCGTCTGCTCTGCCGGGGGTCGGCTGAAGCCCGGATCGGGGATCTCTGGCGGGTCATAGGCGGCGACGACCAAGCCGGTTGCGAGCTCCCGTTTGAACGGCCCCGTCGCTGGGAGCGGCTCTGGGGCGACGGCCTCAACAACCGGCGGTGGGATGGGCGGCACGATGGGGACGGGCTGTTCGGCTGGGGTGGTCAGGCATGCCAGCAACATCCACATGAGAGCCTCCGTGGGAACTGTATCAAGAGCAAGACAACCAATGCCCAGCCTACGAGTAGACGATGGGATCCCGACACAAGTTCCCCAAAAACCGCCTGGGCCTCTGAGTCAGCGTGCCTGTGAGGTTACGCTCGACAAATGAGTCGAGCCGCACCCCTACTGGTCCTCGCGCTGTTGGCGTGCAAGCAGCCTCCTATCGAGGCCGATCCGGGCGAGAACTCCCCTCCCCCTCCCGGCGGCAACATCCTCGTGCTGCTCGTCGACGATCTGGGAATCGACAAGGTCGGCGTGTATGACGCCCATCCGGACCGACCCCCGACACCGGTGATCGACTCCCTGGCGGCCGAGGGCGTGCTCTTCCGCAGCGCCTGGGCCAACTCCACCTGCTCCCCGACGCGGGCGACCCTGCTCACCGGGCGCCATCCCACCCGCCACGGCATCGGGCGATGGATCATGCCCAGTGATGGTGATTATTCGCTTCCTCTCGAAGAGACGACCATCCCGGAGATGCTGCAGCACAGTCCCCTCGGATACGCCGACGCGGCCGTGGGCAAGTGGCACGTCGTGTCTTGGGCGGAGGAAGATCCGGCCTCGCACCCGAACCGGTCCGGCTTCGATTGGTACGCCGGCTCCCTGGCCAACCTCGACAACGGCATCGGCCCCGACGAGCAGAACCGCGGGTACTTCCACTATCAGAAGTCCACCAACGGAACGCTGAGCGACAGCGAGACCTACGCCACAACCGACACTGTCAACGACGCCATCGGGCGCATCGAGGACCTGGCCGAGCCCTGGCTGCTCTCAGTCGCCTTCAACGCGCCCCACTCCCCCTTTCACTTCGCGCCCGAGGAACTGCACAGCTACGAGAGCGCCTCGACCGATGCGGAGAAGTTCCACACCATGGTCGAAGCCCTCGACACCGAGATCGGCAGGCTGCTGCAGGCTCTCGCGCCCGAGGTGCGCGACAACACCACCATCATCTTCGCCTCGGACAACGGCACGCCGCCACAGGCCATCCTCCCACCCCACGACAAGGACCGCAGCAAGGGAACGCTGTACGAAGGCGGAGTGAATGTGCCCTTCATCGTCACCGGTCCCCTGGTCGAGAACCCCGGAACCGAGTCGTTGGCGCTGGTTCATATCAGTGATATCTTCCCTACTATCGCCGAGATCGCGGGGGTCGATCTGTCCCAGGTGATCGACGAGCGCACCGGGCAGCGCGTCGTATTGGACGGGGTGAGCATGCTGGACCTCCTGCAGGATCCGAGCGCCGCCACCCGCGAGATGATGTTCACCCAGCACTTCTATCCGGCGGGGGCGCCTCCCCATCCCAACAAGGACGGACAGGCCGTCAGGGATGTGAGGTACAAGCTGCAGCACGCCACCAACCAGGACTACTTCGCTTTCTTCGAGATCGAGCAGCCCTATGACGACGGTGAGGACCTGCTGCTCGACGGGCTCACGGCGGAGCAGCAGGAGGGGTACGACCGCCTGGAGGCGTACTTTGACGAGATGCAGCAGATGGTCTACGACGGGCCGTAGTTGTCGGCTGGGCTCTGGGTTGGTGGGCTGGGTCGGAGGGTGGAGGGCGTCGGAATTAGTAGCGTGAAAAGCTCTTTTTGGTGGCCTCCGGCCAGCGAGGGGTCTGCACACCCGGCAGCATGAAGGTGATAGGGGCCGACGGCTGTTGTTCGGGCGGACCTCTTGCTGGAAATGGGCTCGCGCCCCTTTCAACCCCCGGCAGAGGGGCTCGCCCCTTGTACCCTCGGCAACAATCTACGACGTCGTCAGGATAGCTCGCTCACGACCACGGCCACGGCGGTCCCTGGGAAGCAACGGCACAGGCTCTGGGTTGGTGGGCTGGGGAGGGTCGGAGGGTGGAGGGCGTCGGGATTAGGGGCGTGGAAAGGCTCTTTTTAGTGGCCTGCGGCCAGCGAGGGGCTCGCCCCTCTGCACTCCCGGCAGCATGAAGGTCCGCAGGGTTGATAGGTGCCGACGGCTGTTGTCCGGGCGGACCTCTTGCTGGAAATGGGCTCGCGCCCCTTTCAACCCCCGGCAGAGGGGCTCGCCCCTCTGCACTCCCGGCAACAATCTACGTCGTTGTCGGGATAGGGCCCACGAACTCGGCTACGTCGGTCCTCTGCACGGCTATTCCGTCGGCGCTGTGGGCAACTAGGGCGGCTAGGCGCCCGCGAAGTCCACACCCTCGAAGACCAGGGTCGGCGTGCGCATGGAGCTATAGGGCCACGGATCGTTGCCCACCGCGACGAGGCGCTCGAACAGGTCGAGGAGGTTTCCGGTGACGTTCATCTCCCCCACTGGCGCGCCGATCTTGCCCTTGTCGATCAGATGTCCGCGCAGGCCGAAGCTGAAGTCTCCCGTCGTGCCATCGCTGTTTCCACCCAGCCAGCTCGTCAGGTAGATGCCTTCACCGGCCTCGGCCAGCAAGGCGCTCAGGTCCTTGTCGCCCAGGGTGATGATGCGGTTGCTGCCGCCGCCGGTGGTCGGCCTCATGTTCAGCTTCGAGGCGTAATATGTGGATAGGTAGTAGTTCTTGAGCTCGCCCTTCTCCACCAGGGGCATGGCCTTGGCTGTGATGCCCTCGCCGTCGTAGAGGCGGCTCCCGAGCCCGCGCACGACCAGCGGATCGTCGACCACGGTCAGGATGTCGCTGACCGCCTTGGTGCCCAGCTTTCCCTTCCAGAAGCTGCGGTCTCGTTCCACGGAGCTCCCGCTCGCACCGGAGAGCAGACGCCCCAGGATCCGGCCAGCGGCGGAGGGATCGATGACGAGGTTGGTCTTCTTGGTGGGCCCCTTGGTGGATCCGAGTCGCGCCCGCCCCCGTGCCATCGCCAAGTCGGCGACGGCTGTCGGAGTTGGAAGATCGGAGACGTGGCGTCCACCGCCGTGCATGTCCCCCTCGGTGAGCTTTCCCTCGTCGTCCTTGAGGGTGACCGAGGACCCCAGCCACAACGACGTGCCCTTGTTCGTGCCGCTGAAGCCGTTGGTCGACACCGCCGCGGACTCTCCAGTGCTCGACGACACCGTAGAGCTCGCGCTCACTACACCCGATTCGTCCCGGAGCAGGCTGTTCATCTCCTCCAACCAGGCGAGGCGCTGTTCGCGGCTCACCGCCTCCACGGCGCTATCGATGAGCTCGAGGTCTCCGGAGTGGCGGCCGTCATACAGGGCCGGATCCGCCAGCTTTCGGTGCTCGTCTGGCTGCAGCGCCCCCGCCAGCGCGATGGCGTCCGCCACAAAGGAGGTGAGCTGCTCGTCGCGCAGATCATTGGTGCTCACGCTGCTGTAGCGGCCGTTCACGTACAGGCGCAGGTCCAGGCTCCGGGAGGTGCTATCCTTGACGTTCTCCAGCTTGCCCTGGCGCATTTCGAAGCTGACCCGGCGACTCCTGCCAGTCGAGGCCCAGACATCGTTGGCTCCGGCGCTCTTGGCGAGCTCGAGGGCTCGTTGGACGCGGCTCAGTAGCTCAGACACTCTCGCCTCCCACGGTCAGGCTGCTGACCAGCACACTCGGCATGCCCTGACTGACCGGGACCGACTGGCCGTTCTTGCCACAGGTCCAGCCTCCGGTGTCGAGCTTGGGGTCGTTGCCCACCATCGTCACCTTTTTGAGGGTCTCGGGACCGTTGCCGATGATGTTGACGTCCTTGATGGGGGCGGTGACCTTGCCACCCTCGATGAGCCAACCATTCTTGACGTAGAAGGTGTAGTCTCCCGCTCCGATCTGCACCTGACCGTTGGTGAAGGTCTCGGCGATGATGCCCTTGTCGATGCTGGCGATCATCTCCTCTTTGGTGTTGGGACCCGCCTCCATATACGTCGCCCGCATGCGCGGCATCACCGGGTGGCGGTAGCTCTGGCGCCGCCCCGAGCCGGTGGGTTTCACCCCGTAGTGCTTGGCCGAGATCTGGTCGTGCAGGTAGCTGTTCAGCACCCCGGCCTTCACCAGCTCGGTCTTCTCGGTGACTTGCCCCTCGTCGTCGACATTGAGGCTGCCCCGCTCTCCGGGCAGGGTGCCGTCGTCGATGATCGTCACGAACTCCGGCGCGACCAACTCTCCCATCAAGTCGGCGTAGATACTGGTTCCCTTGCGGTTGAAGTCCGCCTCCATCCCGTGTCCGATGGCCTCGTGCAGGAGGATTCCGCTCGCTCCGGCAGCCAGCACGACGGGGAGCTCTCCGGCGGGGGGACGGCGGGCCTCGAACAGCACCATGGTGCGATCCACCGCCTGCTGGGCCACCATGTCGAGGCGCTCGTCGGTGTACCAGTCGAAGCCCTGGCGGCCGGCGATGTTGGCGCCGTGGCTGTGCACCTCGTCGCCCTTCTTGGCGGTGATGTTCACCCACAGCCGGGTCATCGGCCGCCGATCGGTGACAATGCGGCCATCGAGGCTCGCGATCAGGGTGTGCTCGTCGCTGTCCGACCAGTTCACGTTCACCTTGTCGACCGCCGGGTCCTTGGCCTTCACCAGCGACGCGGCCTTCTCGATCAGCGGCAGCTTGTCCGCGACGGCGATCTGCGCCCAAGGCACCGTCAGGGCGTAGTAGGCGCCGGGGTCGGCGATGGCGTACTGCTCGGCATTGGCGACTGGGCCGCCGGTGGCGATGGCGGCGGCCGTGCGGGCGGCGGCGAGCATCGACTCCAGAGTTAGATCCTCGGTGAATGCGTAGCCGACCTGATCGGAGATCACGACCCGCAGCCCCACCCCTTGGCTGACCCGGGTCGAGGCGCGGTTGATCTGCCCATCCTCGAGGCTGATGCGATTGCTGCGCTCGTGCTGGAAGTACAGGTCGGCGAAGTCGGCACCCCGGCTGGTGAGCTCGGCCATCACCGTGCGGATGATGTCCTGATCGATGCTGAACCAGCTCAGGAAAGGGTTGGAGGGAGCGACGTTCTCAGCTGCGGCAACCAGCGCTGCGTCGGTCTTGCCACAGCCGACGAGGAAGCGGGGGACCGTGAGGACGGCGGCACCACTTGCGCCGGTGCGCAGGACGTTTCGACGGGACCAGAGGTCGGACATGGCGGACTCCTGTGAGCGATAGATCTACCAGGGCCGATGTGCGCGAAATGTCAGATCTCGGAAGGACCGAGATAGGGTGACGCCGACTGGAGGTCGCGTGGCGACATGGACCATGGCATTGGTCGTACTCATCGCTTCACTGCTGCTTGTCGCTTTCGGACTAGCCGCCATCGTTGCCGTCATTGTGCTCGCGCTTGGATGGATGGGGCTGCTTGGCGGTGGGTCCTTCATGGCGTTGGACCGCATGCGGATGGGCAACTGGAATGCCACCTGGAAGGGCCACAAAGTGGAGCTTCGACACTTCATCACCCACGACGAGCTGTGGATTGACGAGGTCGAGGTCGCCAGAGGTCCTTCTGGCGGCTGGCTGGCAGGCGAACTCGAGCACGCCGGAAGCAGGATACCGGTCAAGACCCTCCTCCGCGGGGGAGACGAGAAACATGGTCACCTCTTCGTCGACGGGCACCAGATCGGTGGCGACCCCCTTCCCGATGGCTTCATCCTCCCGGACGATCTGGCGCGGCCGGACACCGAGGGCCCAGACGACCCGCGCTGGACCGCCGTGCGCAGCCTGCTCGACGGCATGGCTGATCTCGCTCCCGACGATGAGCGCGTGAAGGTCGCCGCCTCGGAGCTGGAAACGCGCATTCGCGAGCGCCTGCAGCTGTTGGCGCACCTCACCGCCGCCAGTGAGGCCCACGGGACCCTCGGCGGAGACACCGATGCCCTGTCGCAGATCCGCGCGGAGCACGACGACGCCATCGAGGTGCTGTTCGGTCAGCTGCGGGAACTGCACCTGACCCTGAGCGCCCAGGTGGCGACCGACGCACCTTCGACCGGCGTCGGCGAGCTCCTGGACCGGTTCGAGGCCGAGGCGGAGGTCGAGGACGCCGGTGCCGAACGACGCGACGCACTCGAGCGGGCTCGCAAGGCGGCAAGCGCCAAGACCAGAGACAGGAGCTGAGGAGAGACACGGGATGGCCGAACCAGCGAGACGCCGACCACATAGCGCGGTGTTCGCATCAATCCCTCCGACGGCACGGCGACATGATCTCTGCGAACCTTGGCGAACCTCTGCGGTGAACCGGGCGTATCGACCCGCGACGAGTTCCGGGTGAGCTTGGCGGTCGACCAACCACGGCCGCCTGGGAACGGGCCGGCACCGCCCACAGAGGCGCCGTGGTGGTCCGACCCCTATGTTGAGGCGGGGGCCGCGGGTGACCGTCGCCGCCCCCACCGAAGTCGCCGGCCGGATTGTCAACTCCGACGAACTCCAGTCGCGGTGGCCGGCGCGTCAGGGGCAAAAGCCAGTCTGTTCTCCGCGGACCGAGATAGGGTGCCCCACGGAGGTCATGCTGTGGAATTGGCCCTACTCATCGTGTCGGTGCCGCTGGTCGCCCTCCTGTTGGTTGGCGCGGTCGCCCTCATGTTGCTGCTTCGCGGCCGGTCCAGAAGGGCCATCGACCGCATTCAGGTGGGCAACTGGAATGCCACCTGG
>PJEL010001060.1_pt1 | contig 29330 bp, 29 predicted proteins | sample 1853271 | NCBI WGS metagenome assembly PJEL01 (sample SAMN08108733, study PRJNA415343) | Invertebrate metagenome, whole genome shotgun sequencing project. | host: Globobulimina | place: Sweden: Gullmar Fjord | collected 2015-08 | reverse complement strand
TTTTGTTTGGCTTCAAGAAAAGCCATCGGCAGCTCATCCTGATAGTAGCGTACGCGGAGTTTTAACCTGTTAAATTTGCCTCTGCGGTGTTGATTGAAAAAATAATAGTCATTGGTGTCATAGTAAACTGTACGGTAATTTTGCACTGAGTCTTCGCCTTTTACTCCGCAGTAAAAGTGTTCGCCAAGTGCTTCTACAACTTCCGGTAGCACATCCAAAGGGACCAAGAATTTGTAATCCTGGCGTGAAGTAAGCAAGGGATCCCTTTGAGCAAAAATTGTCTCAAGTGGGACGCTATCAATGTTTTGGAAAAGATGATTAGTGGACCTCATAAGTAACCTTCAAAGTAACGGAATCTTTTAGATAATCCACGTCCACCACTTCAACTTCAATGGGGTCAACTTTGAGTTTTTTGTGCACTCGCTCTATAAGCACGTTCTGTTTGTGCAGATCGGCAAGATCCAAATCATCAAAAGTTACTTTTGTTGTAACTCGCCGCCGCCGGAAAAGAACAGGGGAGGAGAGTAGACAAATCATGGCCGTGAGAAAAATGTTCAGGCCAACCAAAAGTTCCGGATTATCCGCAATTGAGGCATTGAGCAGCCCCAAAGTTATGGCATAAAAAATAAATGCAATATCTATCAGATTGTTCACCGCAGTCCTCAAGCGAATGAGACTCAAAATACCAAGCAACCCGATTCCCAAACCAATGTTATCTTCAAAAGAAACGAAGTAAACAATGTTAAAAACCAGCAGACTGTAGAGCACAATTGAAAGCGCGATGCCCTGCTTTATGAAGGTCTTATAATAGAAAACAGCCGTAATACTTGAAAACAGTAGTGTGAGTCCTATGGAAAAAAGGAATGAATCTGAAACCATGGCGGAAGTAAGTGTATCTGCAGTATAGAGGAGGAAGGGCTCATTAAAAAGCTGCTTTCTGATAAATTTTTCTTCCTAAGTTCGCATGTATCTCATGATACCCTCTAGGATCGCCATCTACTCCGAATAAACGGGCAATCTTAGTTAAGCCCTGTCCGAATAGACTGAAGTCATTTTTCACTCTGGCATTCATGTTTAGCCAGGCTTCGATTGTGGGATACAAGAGCATGATTTCCTCACTCCATTTACCTAAATCTGATCCTAATTCTTTCAACTTGACCTCTTGCTCTTTAATGCGTTTTTGTTCAACCACTATATGCTCATCCTCTTCTCCATATATCTGTGCGCCAAGCTCAACGTGCACCTTATGAATGGCTGGATTGCCTTCAACTCCAAAGATTCTAGCCAAGTAAACTGGGCCTTTGCCGTAGAAATTTACCCTACCTCTTTTTGCAGACTTTGCTTTAATGGCTATCCAGTCGTTTGATGTTGGGTGCCTTTTCTTTATTTCTACTACCCACTTTTTTGGATCATCTCCTAGTTCTTTTAATTTTTCCTCTATCTTACTTAGGCGGAGAAGTTCTGCTGCAATAAGTTCGTCATCCTTACCATAAATCTTTGCAGCGAGCTCTAGAAAATCCTTGTTGTTACTTTTGGGATCTCCTGTCATGCCAAAAATTCTCGCTATTGCTGTAATTTTTATCCCATGAAAGTTGATTTTCTTTCTTTTTGGAACAGTTAGTTTGAGCCAGTCTTTTGACGTTGGGTATCTTTTTATTATTTCAGCTTTCCATTTTTCGGGATCATCTCCTAGTTCTTTTAATTTTTCCTCTATCTTACTTAGGCGGAGAAGTTCTGCTGCAATAAGTTCGTCATCCTTACCATAAATCTTTGCACCAAACTTTGCTCGATTCTGGTCGTTTAGGTATGTGACACCCTCCATGCCAAAAATACCAGTGATGAATAAAGTGCCTTTACCAAAAAACACAAATTCCTTTCTTTGTTTGCCCGTCAGTTTCAGCAAATCTTTTGATGTTGGGTACCTCTTTAAGATTTCAGTTTTCCATTTAACTGGATCTCTTCCTAGTTCTTGAATCCTCTTCTGCCTTTCCACTTCAGCTTCTCTATTTGCTTCTATTTTGGCAACTTCTGTGGCTATTGCGGGATCATCCATACCGTAAATTCTTGCACCAAGCTCGGCGTACAATACGTGGGATCTAAGAATTACCCCTTTGAGCCCAAAACTACTAGATATTGCCTGCATTCCTTTCCCCAATGGTTTAAAGTTTTGTTTAGCTCTAAGATTCATTTTCAACCAGTCTTTTCCTGTGGGGCACTTTTCTAAAATTTCCATTCTCAATGCTTCCTTGAATTTTAAATCCATTCTTGCAGGATCACTGTATCCAAAAACTGCTTCTAGAATCATTTGCCCCCAAACTCTTTTATTATTTTGAGGAACTTTAATTATTCTTGGCCCAAATTTATCTTGTAGTTCTTCTTTACTTAATTGTTCCAAAGTTTCTCTAGAGATAAATCCTCGTATTACAAAAGTTGCTTCACCAATCTCATCACAGACTAAAATCTGCCTATTGTATCCTGGAATTTCCAGTATATGATATGGCATTGTTCGTACAGTATCATCACTGCTTTTCCCTGGGACTATCATAAGCTCGTCGGTACTAATTCCATTCTCTACCAATAGAAAAACGAGGGCTCGTAAGCGATCCGCGTGTTTAAATTCATACTTTTTAGGCGAAGCACCTTTATTTGAAGGTGCAGTTCCTGGTGGAAGAAATCTGCTGTTGGCTTCTAAGACGTATATAAGCCTTAACAAATGCTGACTAACTCTTAGGATCAATTCCTCCAATAAGCTGTCTATCGTACCCTCATCAGGGTTATCCAAAGTGTGCCTAGAAAGATTAATATCAAATTCAGCTAGATTATCTAGAAGCCACCCCTCAAGACCAATTAAATCTCTCAGACATAGCTCTGATTGCTCATATGATCCATCTGATCCGTGAATTGCTTCTAGAACATTTCCAACTCTGATTCTGTACTCTTCTATCAGCTCTGTAGGAATTCCTTCTAACCCGCCTAAGCCTTCATCAATTATCCTTCTTTTCATGCGAGCGAACCTTATTTGGTAAGTATAAGTTTTAACATATTTACCCTTATTGGTCAAGTTACTATGTTCTCGATTAAGCTGCAGTGGTATTGGGCAAATCAATACTATACAATACCAGCATGGATTTCCTCCCTACCTCAGTAACAAAACTCATTGAAGAGCTTGGGCGCTTGCCTGGCATTGGGCCGAAAAGTGCGCAGCGTTTGGCTTTTCATCTGCTGAAACGGTCTGAGACTAAAAATCAGTCGCTGGGGGATGCTGTGTCTGGTGTGAAGCTTGGGGTTATGAGCTGCGGGACTTGTTTTAGTTTGACCAGCCAGGACCCGTGCCGGATTTGCGATCATTCGCAGAGGGATAGGAGTCAGATGTGTATTGTGGAAACTACGCTGGATTTGATTGCCATTGAAAAGACTGGAGAATACCGCGGACTTTATCATGTTTTGCAGGGAAAGATTTCTCCGCTGGATGGTGTGGGGCCGGAGGATCTGCGAATTGCGGAATGTTTTGCGCGGATTACTGCGGAGGATTCGCCAGTGAGGGAAGTGATTTTGGCCATGAATCCAGATGTGGATGGGGATACCACCGCGCTGTTTTTGCAGAAAAAGTTGATGCCCTTTGAAAAGGTGCAAGTTTCTCGGATTGCGAGGGGGATTCCTTCTGGGGGACACCTAGAATATACTGATGAGGCAACTTTGATTCGTGCCCTTGAGGGGCGGGTTGTGGTACAATAGGCGTCCTATGAATAAAATTGTTGCTTTAGAAGACAAGTTGTTTGATGAACTTGTTGAGCTCATTAAGAAAACAAGTCCAAAGATAAATATAGATCGCATTAGACGTGCATATATTTTTGCAGAAAAAGCTCATGAAGGACAGTTCAGAATGTCTGGTGTCCCATATATTTGCCATCCGCTTGAAACCAGTAAAATCCTTGTGGATTTGGGTGTTGATGAAGACACAATTATTGCTGGGCTTCTACATGATGTCCCGGAAGATACTAAATTTAGTGTAACTGACATACAAAAACGCTTTGGGAAACACGTGGCTACCTTGGTGGATGCACTTACAAAACTTTCCAAAGTACATTATAAACATTCAATGGGAGAGAGGCAGGTGAATTCGCTGCGGAAGATGTTTATGGAAACAGCGAACGATGCCCGTGTTGTGGTTATAAAACTGGCGGACCGCTTGCACAACATGTCTACTATCCAATATCTGCGGCCAGATAAACAGCAAAGAATTGCAAAAGAGACTTTGGAAATATATGCGCCATTGGCAAATTTGTATGGAATCTATCAGCTTAGGCGCCAACTGGAGGATTTGTGTTTTGGGGTTTTGCAACCTGAAGAATTTGCTCGTATAAAAAGTTTTGTGCATGATCATGAAAAAAAGAGGACCCATTATGTGAAAGAAACAATTCGTGTTTTACTCAAGGCTTTGAAAAAAGCTGGGGTTGAGGCGGAGCTGCAGGGCCGTCCTAAACACCTCTATTCCATTTATCAAAAATCAGTGCGTGACCAGAAAACCTTGAATGATATTTATGATTATTTTGCCATCCGAGTGGTGACAAAAGATTCGGCTGAATGTTACAGAGCCTTGGGTGTTGTGCATGAAGTTTTTAAACCAAAAGCCCTGAGATTCAAGGACTACATTGCCTTGCCAAAACCAAATGGTTACAGGTCTTTGCATACTACTGTTATTGGTTTTAGGGGGAAGCTGACTGAGGTACAAATTCGCTCAACAGAAATGCATAGAGATGCAGAATTTGGTGCTGCGGCACATATTTATTACAAAGGAAATAATCAGCCATTTATAAAAGAGGGCTTGAGTCAACTTAAGAAAAATATGCGACCGGAAAGCTTTATCCGTGGTCTGCAGGATGATATTTTGAAAAATAGGATTCATGTTTTTTCACCCAGTGGTGAGACCATAAATCTACCGGAAGGAGCAACTTGTTTGGATTATGTCTTTGCTGTGAAGTTGCCAGTTAATACAACAAGCTTTCGCGCTATTGTGAATAACAAACCTTATTCGCTGATTGGGCAATTGCAAAGTGGTGACCATATTGAAGTTGTCTATGGAAAAAAGGTGCAGCCGGGCCCGGAGCGTTGGTGGCTTGATCATGTTAAAACTACGCTGGCAAAAAAGATGATTGGTGATCATTTAAAAAAGAAAAGTTTTGAGTCAAAAGTGAAGACGGGTAGTACGCTTCTTCAACAGGAATTTGACCATGAAAGTAAGGGACAAATTTATAGAATTCCAAAGAATGAAAGACGTCGAGTTACTGAAGCCTTAAAGCTAGATGAATTCGGTCAAGTGCTTGCTGGCTTGGGTGATGGTACCTATGAAGCAAATGATATTTATAAGTTATTCTTTCCTTCCTTTGAACTTGGCATTACTACAAAGTTTACGAGGTTATTTGGGGTAATTGGAAAACGTTTTGGATGGAATGAGGAGGAGACAAATTACAGGATTAGAATTCAGGTTGATGCATATGACAGACCTGGTTTATTAACGGAAGTGGCACAACCTTTTTACACAATGAAAATTCCAATCATCAAGATTGTTGGGAAAGGTTATGATTTGAAAGATGAGCGTTTGCAGTATTCTGAATTTGGATACAGAATTCCAATGAATTCCAAATATATTAGTCTGAATATTATTGATTTTGACATTGAAAGTCATGAGCAGCTCATCACACTTTTTGATCATCTGGAAAAGATTCCTGGTGTGCTACGTGCACAGCGAGTTTTTTACAGGAAACAAATCACCTTCTTTACATTATCAATATTTACGGCATCTTATTTTGTTTTCCATTTTGCTCTGCTTGAACAGTTCATTAAGTCGCCAGTATTTTCAGACCCAGTTTGGGTAAATGCTGTGACATATATTGGGCTCTTTAGTTTGTTTGGCCTCTTAGCTTGGCTTCGGACATTGGGAAATAAAACGATTCCACATTTTGAAGAAACAAAGTATTTTTGGCCAATGGCATTTAGCCTTACATTTTTTGGGATTGGGACTATTTTCTTTGACTACTTTGCGCTTGGCTTGAAAATTTATTTACCTTTATTAATAATAGTTTCCGCTATTATTCTTGGCTTTTTACTGTGGTCATATTCGGCCCATACAAAGCAGCAAAAGATCCACCTGAGCCAGCTAGAATCCAACCAGAAGCTGGTTCGTTATGAGGAGAAAGAGGGGTAATTAATTCAAAATCATTGTGCACGTGGCGAATAATTTCTGAGGCGTTTTTTGTGTGAATTGCTTCTAAGATTTTGCCGATTTTGGCATTGGATTTTTGACCAGACTCATCCCAGGCTTTGTATGCGGCAGCGGTTGATTGTGCTTGCCCAGAATAAATTTTAAAGCTGATTTCTTTTGGAAGATCTGGGAGTCCTTGGATTTTTTCTCCACAGTGAGTTGCATGTGCAACTGGGTGACCGGAAAGAAAGAACGGCACATCCATCCCAACTTTTGCGCCAAGTTCCATGAGCTGATCATGGCTGAATCCCAGTGTTTGATCCTCATTTATAAAAATCATTATTGCGGCGGCATCACTACTCCCGCCGCCAAGTCCTGATTCCGCCGGAATATGTTTTTCAAGTTTTATTTTGTAGCTGAATTTTTGCTGACTTGCTTCTTCTAGGACGTGGATAGCTTTTATAATCGTATTACTTTCATCTGTTGGAAGAGTCTCACACTCCAAAGTTAGCTCATCCGCTTCCTCAACATAAATGCGATCACTGAGCTCATAATTGCGAACCATAATGGTCTCAATTTGGTGATAGCCGGTGGCGTCTTTTTCGCCAATGGCTAGAAAAAGATTGAGTTTGGCGGGGCAGAGGAGAGTGATCATGAGCATTGTAATATGCAGGAGCAGCGAATGGCTTCGCCACGGCCGAACGGAGTGAGGCCTTCGCCGGACATTGCGGAAATATTAATTTTATCTTCATCGATGTTTAACATTTTTGCCAGCGAGCTTTTTAATGGCAGCTTATCAATATATGGCTGTTTTGCCTCAATTTGCAGGGAAAGATTTTGAATGTGTGTGCGTTCAAGCAATGGCCTTAAATAGGCTGCGCTGTTCTTTTCACCTGCCTCACAAAGCTGGTCAGCAATCTTGGAAAAGCTGAGCCCTTGGGCCTGCGCAAGCGCGCGGCCAATTGCGTGCAGCACTACATCTCCATCCGAGTTTGCCTCCAAAGCGGGGAGCTCGGGAATTTCTAGGCCACCCAACTTGAGCGTGCCTTCTTTGGAAAAGGCATGCGAGTCTTCACCAAGATATGAGCGCGCGGCCAAGGCTTCTAGATCTTCTTCAAAAGTAATTTTTTTATTGAGCGGATTTGCATCAATAACTTTGATTGGAGTGTGGCCAAGCAGGGCAGTGGTCAAATCCGTGTGATCTTTTAGTTCCATGTCCTTGAGCAAATCTGCTCGAGCAGCCTGCGGAGTTTGCATCTGGCGAATGGATTGGCGGCTAAGTTCTGACTCGTAAAATCCATCTTGTTCTTTGATCAAAGTATTCACCGTTTGGTGGGAAAGGGCGGCGGCGCCGTGCTCTGTAGCCGCGGAAATTACTTTAGAGATTTCCGCGGCCGTAACATTTGGGTTAGCGGCGTTGTGATCCAAAATCACGTCTGCTTCTCCCAAATTCAAAGTTCCTAAACCATTCAAAAAAGATGCCATGCGCGTTGGACCGCCGCTTACTAAAATAGTGTTTTCATCCGTGTATTCTTTAAACTTTTCTAGATCTTCTTCCGGAACCACTAAAACTATTTGATGAACTTCAGGATGAGCCTGGAAAGTTTTGTAAGCCAGTGTCCACAGCGGATTGCCGTGTACATTAGCCCAAAGCTTGTTCTGTTTGGCTCGCTGGGATTTTCCGGCGGCTAGGAGAAGGACAATATTCATGTTCTTTAGTTATACGGTGATGGAATGCAATCATTTCTTCTAGACTCGTGGGCGGTTTTTCCCAGAGCCATCTCTCTAAACCGGCTTCAATGAAATCATAAATTTCCAAAAAGCGCATCTTTTTGTCCAAAAACCACTTTGTTGCTAGATCGTTGAGTGCGTTGAGGACAATAGGGAAGTTGGGATTTCCTTTGTGCTGTTCTAACCATTTCAGGCTTCGGAAAGTCTCTGGATCTGGTGCTTCAAAATTCATTTCACTTCTTTTAGCACGCTGTATGGGCCATGGACATTCTGGCTGATTTGGATAATGAAGAGCATAGGAAATAAAGAGCCGCATATCATTTTGAGTGATGTGCATTTTGGTGGCTTTAGTTTTGGTGTGAATCATTGCGTGCACAAGACTCTGTGGATGAATCATGATATTTATCTTTGGAAGAGGGATGTCAAAAAGCTTGTGAACTTCATAGACTTCCAAAACTTTGTTGATGAGTGTGGCGCTGTCCAAAGAAACTTTTGGCCCCATCTTCCATGTGGGGTGATCGAGAGCTTCTTCCAACGTGACATTTTTAAGCTCTTCAGCTGTTTTGCCTAAAAATGGTCCGCCACTACAGGTGAGTGTGACAGAGCTAATATCCTCAGTTCCATGTTCATGCATGAGCTGCCAGATTGCAGAAGCTTCTGAATCCAGTGGGAAGATTTGTCCACCCAGCTCGCGCAGCCACTTTCCTCCTATAGCCAAAGATTCCTTGTTTGCACAAAGAAGAGTCTTCCCGGCTTCAAGTGTTGCCTTGGACACACGTAGTCCTGCAAATCCAGGAACTGCATTTATTACATAGTCTGCAAAATTGATGAAAGATAAATCAACACTTAATGTGGTGCGTGCACTGAATTTTTCACCTTGTTCTCTAAGTAGGCTCATATTCTTTCGGGCCGTAAGCCCCATCACTTTGAATTCGCCAGGAAAAGCCTCAATGACCTCCAATGTCTGCTTCCCAATAGAACCCGTGGACCCAAATATGACTACTTTTTTCATATTTCAATTGGCTAATTCTAATTTTGAGACCCGTACTTCCAAACGCCTATGGTGTTCCTTATTTATCACTACCTCGCCTTTGATCCGATCGAGAATTTCTGCCATAGTATCTTGATTAGAAAGGCTTTTCTCTTTGAATATATCTAAATCAGCCTGCACACCTTTAACCCTTTGATCAACTATGCTGAATTCATAATCTATTTTCTTTTCGAGTCCATCAAAACGTGAATCTATGCCATCAAAGCGTTTATCAATCTTAACTTCTAGCTCATTAAGAAGGGCTTTTATCTGTTCAATTGTAACTGCTTGCGACATTTTCTATGTTTAAAGGGAGCCCATAATAGCAGCTAGTTTTTTGTTTGTCCTGACATTTTTCTTACATCTTCAAGCCTTCGCCTCAATTAGCTCCAGCAACTCTGTCACCAAATCTGCTTCAGGGACATTCCTTTTGTATAGCTCGCCTTTGTAGTACAGGGCACCGGCTTCCTTTCCGCAGGCAATTCCAAAATCGGATTCTTTGGCTTCGCCCACGCCGTTCACCACACAGCCCATCACGGAAACGCGAATAGGCTTGCGGCAGTCTTTCAGCGCGTCCTCTACCTTCGCCAACATTGCTGGCAAATCTACTTCAACGCGGCCGCAAGTTGGGCAGGACACAATGTCTGGTTCTTTTCCGTAAATTCCCAGCGATTTCAAAATATGTTTGCAAACTTCAACTTCTTTGGCGATTGAATCTGTAATTGAAACGCGAATGGTATCTCCAATTCCGCGGGAAAGCAGCGAGCCCGTTCCGATGGCACTTTTCACGGAGCCGGGGAGGGTTGGGCCAGCTTCTGTCACACCAAGATGCAAAGGCACGTCTGTTTGTGCGGCATATTTTTCATAGGCCTCAATCATAGTCATCACTTGAGAACTTTTGAGAGCAACAATAAAGTTGTAGAAACCTCGGTCTTCCAAATATTTTGTCCAGCGTAGAGCGGATTCCACCAATGCATCAGCATTTGGGCTGCCGTGTTTTTTCCAGATATCCTTTTCCAGCGATCCCACATTCACTCCAATTCGTATGGCTGCATTTTTCTCCTTGGCCAAATCAATAACTTTGTCCAAATATGATTTATCAAAAAAGTTTCCTGGATTTATGCGAATTTTATCCGCGCCATAATCTAAAGCCGCAATCGCCAGACGAGGGTCAAAATGAATGTCCGCCACAAGTGGCATGGAAATCCCAGCCTTAATTGCCGGAATAGCTTTGGCCGCGGCCATGTCCGGCACCGCCACTCGAATCAAATCGCAGCCCATATCCTCAATAGTTTTGATCTCCGCCAAAACCGCCTCCACATCATGAGTCTTACTCATTGTCATGGTTTGAATGGCCACCGGATGCTCAGACCCAATCTTTAGGTCGCCAATAGTGCAGGTCCGTGTTTTTCTACGTTGAATCATAGGATCCTCAAAGTACGCCCAGGTCTAGATTTGGGCAAGGGGAACTACTATTCGGGATAGTAAATGCCATCTATACAGTTTGTGCTAACGCCACCTTTTAAGCAAAGGCCTAACTCTTGAATTCTATCTTCAGTGGCTTTGACTTCTGAGTCTATGGGCATTTTTGAACTTCCCTCAATAGAATAATCTATAAGAATTCTTCCTCCACCATTACTGTCTGAAGGTAGGGGTAAAGTGAGGTCTACTTTACGGTGAACATCACGTGCTCTCTTAATACTTTCGTTTGGGTATAAAAATTCACCATCTTCTAGAAAAGCAAGGGGCACAATTTTTGTTGGTTTAGCAGTTTCATCCTTAACACACTTCCATTCCACTTGTGCAATTGGTCCTGCACTTGGGGCGAGCGGTTTAGGTGCTGGAGCAGGCTTGTCTGCCTTTTTCGTATCAAGATCGATTGTTATTTGGTGAACTCTGTCCTGTGTTTGTTGTTGTACAGGTAGGTGACCGGGATTTGTTGTAAAACCCTTAGGTTGAAGAGTGGGCACTTGTCCTTCCGGACAATCTGGGACTACGGAAGGTAAACGAAATTTGCCTGCGCCTTCAGCACTAGCTTCGCCAGATAGGGCGAGGAATGTTGCTGCGGCGGTTAGGAAAGTTCTTGGCTTCATAGAAGTTATTATTAACAGGTTTCTGCGAGCTTGTCAATGTCGCTCGCCTCCTATGATCCATTCAGTAACAACGTTGGGGCCATCATGAGTGAGTTCCCAGGCTGCAATGCCGGCCAAACCTGCTGTATTGGTCGCCGCCAAAATTGCCAAAGCAATGGCTCCTGTTACTCCCAAACCTATTAATCCATCACAAAGTCGATCTGCATGATTCTCTACCTCTGGAGGGACAGGTAGGGTTTTTTCATCCAAGTCACCATTAGGAAGCGTGAGAACTGGTTTGTATTCTTCAAATTTAGCCATATTTTTGGGGTTCAGTGGGCCAGCTTATTTACTTCGGGAGATTTAATCAAGAGAATTGCTTGACCTACAGGTGAAAAAGACCTAAAGTTGTGTTCGCTTAATCACTAAGGCCTTTTTATCGCTAAAAAACCGAAAAAAAACGAGGAGATTCGCTCCAGAACAGTTCGCCTGATCAACAGTGAAGACGAACAACTAGGAATCATGGGGATAGAAAAAGCCATGAGTCTAGCCAAGGAGGTGGGTCTGGATCTGGTGGAGGTGTCGCCAAATGCAACACCCCCGGTATGCCGGATAATGGACTTTGGAAAGTACCTCTATCGGCAGAAAAAACAGGATCAAAAGCATAAGTCTAAGCAGAAAAAGCACGAAGTTAAGGGGATTCGCCTCAGCTTAAGAACCGGAGATCATGACATGGATGTCAAGATAAAACGGGCAAAGCGCTTCCTGGAAGAAGGCAATTCTCTAAAAGTCACCTTGATTTTCCGCGGTAGAGAGGTTACACAATATGACCTAGCTGTAAAAAAAATGTTGGTAATCAAAGAAGCGTTAAAAGAACTAGCCAAGTGTGACCAAGAACCAAAAAAACAAGGATATAATCTATTCATGATTCTCTCACCCCTAAAGTAATGCCTGGAAAAGCAAAACCTGGAAAGAAAAAGACACACAGCGGAGCTAAGAAGCGCGCTAAGGTGACTGGTGCGGGGAAAGTGCGAATGCAAAAGGCAGCGCACAATCACCGTCTACATCCAAAAAATGATCGCCAGCTAAACTTGGGAGGACAACTCCAAGTAATGGAGGGAAAACAAGCTAAAACACTTAAACACTTACTGTCATGACCCGAGTAAAACGAGGTACCGTACAAAAAAGACGTCACAATAAAGTTCTTAAAGCCGCTAAGGGTTACAGAGGGCTAAGAAGCCGTCTATACCGCCAAGCTAAGAATGCTGTGGCTAAGGCTGGAATGCATGCATATGCTCACCGCCGAACTAAGAAACGTGATTTCCGCAGACTATGGATCACTCGTTTGAGTGCTGCTTGTAAGTTGAATGGGCTGAACTACAGCACTTTCATCAACAACATGGCTAATAAGCAAGTTGCCCTAGACCGAAAGGTATTGAGCGACATTGCAATTCACGAGCCGAAAGTATTTGAGGCGATTGTGAAGGAAGTTGCTTAAAGTGAATCAACTAATTCGCTCACACTAGTGTGAGCATTTTCAATGAAAGCGTAGGTAGCATTCAGCTCCGCACCAAGTGGGTATGGGTAGCCATTAATGAACACCACTCCGCCAGTATCTACAATATGTGTCTCCACACCACTATTGTCTTGTAGTTGAGTTCTGTGTTCTAGCCCAGCAAATGGAGCGCCTTGAATAGAGATAGCAGTGCTGGTGGTCTGGAATAGAACAGGTCCATCTTCTGTTTTGTATTGCAAAGTTACTACTTCTGAGGGGTAGAAATTTCCAATATAAAGTTGAGGCTCTCCAGGTTCACGAGTGCCAGTAATGCCGCCTCCATAACATCCTGCTGCAATATCTTCATAATTTACACTGAGATCTCCAGTAGCGTTTTTGACGTGAGTTAGCACCGCATTTTGAAAGGCAGCGATTTTCTGGCTTCGAACCTCCTCACTGGCAGCATCTGGGCTGAAAGAAAGATCAGGGTCTACCAATTGAGTGCTAAGCTTCCATTCTTCTGAAAAAGACTCATCCTCACAGTCTGAAGGAGGGATCGCGGAAAGTGCCCCTGAATGATGATTTGGATTTTGACCTGTATCAGTGCTTGTGGAGCCTATAGGTGTTCCATCACAAGCAATAAGGCCAAGGGCAATGGATAATGGTAAGGCTAGTTTTCTCATTGTTTAATGTGCGTTTTCAAGGAATTTATATACAGTTCCAATTTCTTCGTGTGTAAATGGATAAACAACTCCATTTACTTCTACCTCAAATCCTGAATCTATTACTGAGCTTTGGACTGCAAGAGTTTGCCCATCTGGATTATATACGTCAGTGACATGAGCTACTCCAATGTAGGGTTCGCCCCCATCAAGTGTTATCCCAGTGCTAGTTGTATATACAAAAATTGGGCTGAATTCATCACCAATCACAAAAGTGCGTACTATGTCTTCTGAAGGGTAGTCATTCCCAGCATAATTGTAAGTGCCTTCCGTATTGGAATTACTCTCAAAAGTGGCCGGCGAATAACATCCAAGTTGGTAGAGGTCAAAATCTGGGGAAATAATTCCAAGATGTTCCATTACTGAATCTAACGCGGCATCCTCATATGCTGCATTTTTTTCTGCTCGAACAGTTTCACAGGCTGCATCTAGACAATATGTGTCTTCAAGATCCTCATCAAAGAGCATAGTACTGCGTACTTCACCGTCAATAAATGCAATGCTAGCTTCGCATGTTCCTGTCCCGGTTCCAGTTCCTGGGCCTGTACCTGGGCCTGTCCAATCAACTGTTTGGTCAGTAGGCTCTGTTTCAATAGTTGTAAATTCATTCTCTGGTGTGCATCCGGCTGCCAATGCTAATCCGGCTACTGCTGCTTTAAATCCTTCCATTTTTTGTTCGTTAAATAGACGTCAGTATTGCGCCATTAGAGCATTTTGTCAAGATTGTACCTTCTGGATCTTCACTAGGTCTTGTAGCTTTTTGAGAACGCTGATTAAGTAATCAACTTCTTCATCTGTGTTTGATGCAGTTACTTGTATGCGGAAGCCCACGTCTTTTCTTGCAACCATAGGGTAGGGGCAGAGGGTGACGTAAGTGTTGTTTTTCCAAAGGAAATCTGTGACAAAATCTAGAGTTGATGGGTCCTCCAGATAGATGTTGAAGATTGGGAAATCTGTAGTGTTGTCATTTCTGAAGCCCATGGCATTGATTGCATCGTTTAGTTTTTTGGATTTGCGGTAAAGGTCTCCGCGGATTAAGTCGCCGCGTTTTTTGTTAACTTGAAGACCTGTGATTGCCGTGGCCAAGGAAGCGATTGGGGCTGGACCGCTGTAAAGATATGGTGACACTGTTGCTTTGAGATGCCTTTTTAAATCCTTGCTGCAAGTCAGCACGGCCGAGTAGCTTGAATATGCTTTGGACAAAGCTGTGATCATTACAATGTTGTCATAGGATTCGCCGAAGTGTTTTACAATACAGTTTCCTCTTTTCCCATATGGGCTGGTTTCGTCTTCTCCTCGCTCTCCAACAATTCCCATTCCATGAGCATCATCAATGTAAAGCAGGGCGTCATATTTGCGGGCGAGGGCTGCAAGCTTTGGGATGTCAGCATATTTTCCGTGCATGCTGAAAACTCCATCTACGCAGATCAGTTTCTTTTGGGCCTTGCTCATTTTGAGTAGAAGCTCCAAGTGGTCCAACTCATCACTGCGGAAGCCGGTCTTTTTTGCGCCAAAACCTTCTGCTACTTTTGTGCCCTCATAAAGGGTGGTGTGGGAAAGTTTGTCTAGGAAAATTTCGCCTCCCTCAGAAAGGATGAAGATGCAGTAACGGCTAATGAGCGTTAGGTTTGGAAAAACAAGGCTGCTTTCAACTCCAAATAAATCCGTTAGCTCGTCTTCCAAAACCTCATAAAGGCGAGGGCTGCCGAGCATGCGTGACCAACTTGGATGTGTACCCCATTTGGAAATATACTCCGGTATGGCGGCCATGATTTCCGGGTCCAAATCAAAACCAAGATAATTACAAGAAGCCCAATCAATTAGCCATTTTTCACCAATGCGGATTTTTCGTCCATCAATAGCGTCGATAACGGCGTCGTACATCGGATTCTTCCCCAAACCTTTTAGGAAGCTATCATTTTTGGCTAAGAGTTTTTGAAGCTGGACATTGCTGCCTGTGTGCTTTAGCTCTTTTACCGCCGGCATGGTGGCATGTAGCTGATTTATGTTTTAAATTAGAGTGATGAATTTTCTGGTGCCATCCTGCCACACTGCCATCGACCTATGCAATAGAATGAAAATTCTGTCGTTCTTTTGTAGTAGGAGGAACTGAATTTCCTGTTGTAGAATTGGTGCGACCTTAAGCCATAAACAATGCTCAAACGCCTAATCTTAGCATTTATAATTCCGCTTGTTCTTGCCGGGTTTTTGTTTGGATGTGTACAAAAGCAAGTTGGGGGGGAGGAGCCGATTCGGATTGCATATGCAGAATGGCCTCCAGATATGATGTCTTATTTGGCGAATGAACTTGGTCTTTTTGAAAAACATGGAGTAGAGGTGGAACTCTTTTTTGCGTCTAACTATGAGGTGATAAATTCTTATAGAGAAGCTGATGCAGTTGATGTTTGGGCCTATACTCTGTTGGATTTTATCACTGAATATGCCGAGGGGACTGAAAGGGACTCGCAAATATTTCTAATCCAAGATTTTTCAAATGGGGCTGATGCAGTAATGAGTATGGAGGGTAACGGCATTGACGAACTATCTGATTTGAGTGGTAAAAAAGTGGGTGTGGAAAAAGGCACCATTGGAGATTTCTTTTTGGATATCCTTTTGGAAATGAATAATATGAGCCTGGATGAACTGCAAATTATTAGTATGAGTGCAGATGATGTTGTAGCAGCCCTAGTTTCTGGTGAAATTGATGCAGGTGTTACATACGAGCCAAATATTTCTCAACTACTGAATGAAGGTGGGCAAGTGATAATAGACTCATCAAACGAGAGCGGTTTAATTGTGGATGTATATGTTGCAGATAAAGAAAGTGTCAGGAATAATTTTGATGCATATCGTAATTTAACTGCTGCACTATTAGAAGCAGGCGAATATATAAATGAAAACCCTGAAAAGGCTGCTGAAATTATTAGCTCTTCATCAGATATTAATGCTAGCAAGGAAGAAATATTGAAATCTTTCAGTAAACTTACTATTCCAGACCTTTCCGATAATCAAATAATGTTTAACCGTTCTTCTAATGCAGACTCATTGTACATTCTTGCGAGATTAGCTCAGCATTATTTAGAGGGGCAAGCTGTGCTTAATAAATATTTTGATGTGGAAACATTAATAAACCCATCTATAATAGATTCATTATGATTGATTCTGAAAGAAAAATTGTTCTGATAACGGGTTGCTCGAGTGGTATTGGGCTTGCAACTGCAGTCCACTTAGCTGAGCAAGGGCAGCATGTTGTTGCAACAATGAGGAATCTGGCTAAGCGGGAAAAGTTAGATAAGGCACTTGCTGAGAAAAGTTTGGCTGTTACCGTTTTAGATTTAGATATTACTGATATGGATTCCATAAAAAATACTGTGGAGCGGGTAATAGAAAAATTTGGGCGGATTGATGTACTTGTAAATAATGCTGGTATAACTATTGATGGTTTTTTTGAAGATCATACGGCAGAAGATGTAGAATGGATCTTCAAAACGAATGTATTTGGTGCGTTTAATACTGCCAGAGAAATTTTGCCTTATATGCGTAAACAAGGTTCTGGGCACATTATTAATATTGGTAGTATTGCAGGACGCTGGGCTTTACCACAGATTGGAATTTACTCCTCAACTAAATTTGCTATTGAGGGGTTTTCTGAAGCCCTGAAATATGAGGTACAACCTTTTGGCATACATGTATCTATTGTTGAGCCCTGCTTTGTGGAGACGGAGATGGTTCATGAAAATAGAAATGTGGCCAGCAAAAGCAATACTGAAGGGAGTGCCTACAATGAAATGAATGAGGCCTGTGAAACATTTTATGATGAGTATGGGGAAAAATTTTCTGTAATGCCGGCAGATGTGGCGAAAAAGGTTCATCAGGTAATAATGGCCAAACGCCCTAAACTTAGATATATGCTTGGTAGAAGGGAAAATGCCTTAAAAGTTTTGCAAGGAATTCTTCCAAGAAGATGGTTTGAAAAGTTTTTGCATAGAACTTTTCCTAAACTTTAGTTAGACTTTGGGTACAAACGCCATTAATAACCTACCTATGTCACGACGAATCCTTTTATTTGCCTCTACCTTATTAGTTTTTCTGCTCATTTTTTCAAGCGGATGTAATCAGTCTTCTGCAACAGGGGAAGTTGCGGATGTACCTCAAACTACTCTGCGCGTGGCCTATGGAGAATGGCCACCAGATCTAATTGTGTACCTTGCGGAACAGCGAGGATATTTTAGTGCGCATGGAGCTGATGTGGAATTGGTACAAATCTCTGGATTTGAGGAGTTGTTTGAATTGATCGAAAGTGGTGATATTGATATATGGCCTGTGACCCTGCTGGATGCAGTAATTGCTTATGCAGAAGGGGAAGATTGGCAAGTAATTATGCTTGAGGATTTCTCTGAGGGTGCAGATGCTGTTGTCACACTTCCTGAGAATGAAATCAAAAAGGTTTCCGATTTGGCGGGGAAGACAGTTGGGGTTGAACAGGGAACTGTGGGAGAATTCTTCCTTCAGATTCTTCTTACTCGTGAGGATCTTACTCTAGAGGATGTAACAATTGTGGACTTGGCATTTGATGAAATTCCTCCTGCTTTAGCAAGAGGTGAAATTGATGCGGGTGTTACTTATGAACCTTCAATTACCGAAGTCTTAGATGCTGGTGGGGAAGTACTGGTTAATACAGAAAAGGAAAGGAATGTGATTGTGGACGTTTATGCCGCAGATAAAAGCCGCATCAATGACTTTCCAAATGATTACAAGAATTTTATGAAAGGAATCTTGGATGCTTCAGAATATTATAATGACAATCCAGATGAGGCTATCGCAATAATGGCAGAGCCTTTTGGGAACTCTCCAGAAGAGTTGACGTCTGCTTTTGAAGGCTTAAAGATTCCAAATCTGCGTGATAATACAACTGCATTCAATAGAGCTTCTGGATTCGCAGCAATATACCCAGTAGCACAGCAAGCACAGCGTTACTTGGAAGATGCTGGGCTAATTGTTGCTCCAAAAGATCTGTCTGAATTATTTGCAGACGTAATAGATTTAGTCGAATAATATGACCATCAATATAAGCATCATTGTTGTACTAGATTTAGTGACTGCGCTCATGGCTCGCTATGCATACAATGAAGGTGAAACATGGGCTGTAATAGTTTCTATGCTCGCCCTTACGCTTGCTGGGTATTTCTTCATTAAAACTCTTGAGACACATGTTACGGCTCTTTTGAATGCAATTTGGATTGGACTTGGAACTACATTGGTTACAATTTCGAGTTTTTTTATTTTTGGTGAAATAATAAGTACCTCTCAGGGTCTCGCATTGATTACAATTGTGATTGGCTTAGCACTTGTGGGTTATGAGCCAAAAGCTATTCCTCAAGAAATCACATAATGACTTTTATATCCTGGTTCCTCATTCTCACCGCTCTTGATGTTTTTGCAGTTTTACTTGCAAGATATTATGTGGAGAAAAAGAAAGAAATATTTAGAATTAGTTCCTTAGTTTTCTTTGGGCTTTCTGCTTATGTAGCTGTACAGCTTATGGAATATGCATCTACAGCGGTTGTTAGTATTTTGTGGATCACTCTTTCAACAATATTTATTGCCTTTGCTTGTTACTTTCTCTTCGATGAAAAGATCAACAAGTGGCAAGGGCTTGGAATGGTTTTGATTTTAAGCGGTATGGTCTTCCTCTGAAGCTAATGGGAGAGTGAAGCAGAATTCAGAGCCTTGGTTCTCAACGCTGTTGAACCAGATCTTTTGGCCTGATGATTCCAAGATGATGCGAGCAAGGAAAAGGCTGAGTCCAGTTCCTTCTGTGTATTTGAGTTTGGCGTTGCTGCCACGGAAGAACTTGGTGAACACCTTCCTCTTTTCATCTGCTTGGATTCCAATTCCTGTGTCCTTAATATAAATGTCTACTCGCTTTTGGTTAACATCAGGATGCACGGTTAGCTCAACTTTATTGAGCCCTTTTGGTTTTCCATAAATACAAGCGTTTTCAAGAATTATAGAAAGCACTTGTTCAATTTTATCCTCGTCCACATCTACTACTAAATTGGCTAGATCTTCTGGGCTAGGGATTTTAACAGTCGTCAAATCTTGATCTGGGAAACGTCTGGAAATTTTCTGATGTGCCTCCTGGATTAGGATAGCAAGAGAGACTGGCTTTGGATTTATGGCTATGGTGTCATGTTTGATTTCAGCGGAGTTGAGTAGGATTTTTGTGAGCGAATTTAATCGATCTGCATTTAATGCAATGTCTTTGAGACCAGTTTTAACCTCTTCTGAAAGATTATTGGCTTCATCACTAGTTAACATCTGGACAATCCAGTTTATGGCTGTAATTGGCGTTCTTAATTTGTGAGATGCAATTTGGATAAATTCATTGCGGCTATTCTCAGCTTCCTTTCCTTTTGTGATGTCATTGAACACCCAAATCCGGCCCAGGAGGCCACCTTCTTTATCTTTTACAGGCTTAGTGTAGGTAGCTAAGATTTTAAAGCTATCATGGGTTAGTGTGATTTCTGCATTTAAACTTTGTTCCAAATCTTGGCTTTCAATGAGTTGTTGAATTTCCTCCATTTTGGCTGTTTGTCCCGCCTCATTATTTTGGAAAATTGAGAATGTATCTTTTGCACTATCTCCCATCCTTGGGCGAAATTTGAGTATTTCAGTAAAGCGGCTGTTGAAGGCAATTACTTGATTCATTGTGTTAAACAGAACCACTCCATCATTTGATGACTCAAGAATGGATCGGTATTTTCCTCTTTCTGTGAGAAGGTCGCTGGTTTTTTGTGTGAGCGACTGACTCAAACTATTAAAGTTCTTGGCTAAGTAACCAAATTCGTCTTCTGTATCTACTTCGATTTTTTGGTGAAGATCACCCGCTGCCATCTTTGATACCCCTTCCGTTAAATCTAGAATTGGGCGGACAAAACGTCTGGCTGCTAAATTTCCCACAAAAATCACCTCTAAACTAATGACCACCACGGTTAACCAAATAAGCATGGCAAAACGGTCTAGTGGTTTATAGGCAATGGATTTAGGGATTTGTACAACAATCTCCCAACCATTCCCGTCAAAAGCTAGATAGCCTTCTGATTCAATATTTTCAATTAGGTAACTAGAGTTGTTCAATGCCTCCCTTGGATAGCTGCTTGAGTATGGATTTGTAGTGCTCAAATCTGCTTTTGTAGCGATAATTGATCCGCTTTGGCTCAAAAGAAATATTTCAAATTCAGGCGGGGTTTCTTTTAAGAAATCGCTGATAAGTTCCATTGAAAACTCTGCAAATACAGTTCCTAAAGGAACATTATTTTCATCAACAACAGTATTCGCAAAAATCAGAATGCTCTTATTGCTAAAGGGGGAGGGGAGCACGTCACTAACAAAAATGAAATTTCTTTGCGTATCTTTGTACCATGTTTGCTCTGCAACACTTTCGCCAATTACTACTCTGTTTGTGGCAGCAGTAATTTGACCCTCTGTATCCGTAAAGTATATGTTGTCATACCAACCCAGCCGAATAAGCGTACTTTGGAGGACCTGATCTAATTCTTTTGGAGTGGAGTTTGGGTTGGACAGTACAGAATCACTGATAAGACTCTGCATATCATTGTAGCGGTCATAAACCAGGTTGTTGATGTCCCCAAGTATTGTTTGTGATGCAAAATCTAGCTCGCTATGAATACGTTCATTTATTATGCTCCTTCCCACTGTGTAACTCACTAGACTTGTAAGAAGAACTGAGAAGTAGGCGATGAAGATTAAGAGCGTGATGATCTTGGTCTTCACCTTCATCTGTCTAAATATGGTGGATATGAAGTTTTCAGGCATGGCGAGCTTAATCATATCTTATTTGGAGGGGGTTCTCAACGAAGCTTTGATCTGTTAGACTGCGAGCCTATATCTCTTCATATGAAAGCCACATTAAGACATTGGGTCTACAGGACTCTGGCCTTCCTGGCCAAGCATAAGCTCAGAAAAGTGAACCCAAAAATTGTTGGTATCACTGGAAGTGCTGGTAAAACTAGTGCAAAAGAGGCGATTGCGTCTGTTTTAGGGAAGCAATATGCTGTCAAAAAAAGTGCTGGGAATCTAAATTCTGAGTTTGGAGTTGCCTTAACAATTCTAGATCAGAAATCAGCTTATTCCTCTGTTTTGGGCTGGGCATCTGTTTTGTTGAAAGGCCTTTTGAATGTGCTGGCAAAAGAGGAAAACCCATATGATATTTTAGTAATGGAGCTAGGGGTGGATGCACCTGGTGATATGGACCCAATTTTAGAGGTGCTTAAGCCTGATGTGATGGTATTTTTGAATGTGAAAAATATGCATAGGGGAGAAGGGCAGTTTGCAAACCGAAAGGCTATTTTTGAAGAGAAATCCAAAACTTGTTATTCAGTGCCAAAAACTGGGTGGGTAGTTTTAAATATGGATGATAATTTTGTAAAACAGCTTCAGGATAAGTTGCCTGCTTCCACGGTGACTATTGGATCCAGTGAGGATTGTGATTTGAGAGCCAGTGATGTGAAAAGCACAAGAGAAGGCCTGCAATTTACTCTGAGTTATGAGGACAAAAATGTACCTGTTCGGCTTCCAAATGTTTTGGGGGCTTGCCATGTTTCTTTGATACTTTCTGCAATTGCAGTTGGCTTTATACATGGAATGCCTTGGAATAAAATTGATGCTGCCTTACAAGAATTCCGCTTGCCTGCAGGGCGAATGAACCCAATTGATGGCGCAAACGATTCGCTTATTATTGATAGTTCATACAATGCTGCACCGGATACAATGGAGGCTGCTTTAGATGTTCTGGATTTGTTCTCCGGTAGAAAAATTGCTGCGCTTGGTACAATGAATGAACTTGGCGAGTTGGCGGAAACATCTCATTTGAGTATTGGAAAGCGAGCGGCTGAAGTTGCCGATCTACTGATTGCTGTTGGTGAACATGCAAAATATATGGTTGAGGGTGCGCAGCGAGCTGGCATGTCTTCTTCTATGATTCATCAATTCAGAAACTCAAAAGAAGCTGGTCAATTTTTAGTGGAGATTTTAGAGTCACATGATGTGGTTTTGGCCAAAGGCTCGCAGGATAGTGTTAGAATGGAAAGGCTTGTTAAGCTGTGTATGAAAGAGCCAGAACAAGCTAGACATTTTTTGGTTCGCCAGGAACCTTACTGGTTAACTCATCTATAAATGTTAATTGGACATCAAAGTATTTTTGAGCGATTGAAGGTCCAAGCTGAAAAGGGCACTTTGCATCATGCCCAACTTTTTATTGGCCCAGAACATGTTGGGAAAACTAAGTTGGCGCTTGAGCTGGCAATGGTTTTGCAAGAGGCGAATGTGATTTTGCGCAAACAAATGATGGAAGGCGTTGATGCAGATACTATTCTGCTTTTGGATGAAGGAAAGGCACTTTCTATCAAAGAGATTCGTGGGCTGATTGAGCGAACACATCAAACTCACAACAGACCGTATCTTGTTGTGGTGATTGAAAATATTGGGCGAATGAAAGCCGAAGCGATGAATGCACTTTTGAAAACTTTGGAAGAACCAGCAGAGGGGGTAGTCTTCTTTTTAACGGCGAATAAAGAGGAAGATGTGCTTGCTACAATTCGCTCACGTTCACAGGTCACTTACTTCCAAACAATTAGTGACGCGATTTTGACTGAGGCCTGTGAAGACCATGTTTATACTGAGCAATTGGTTATGTTTGCTATGGGTAGACCTGGAAAATTGCAAAGGCTGAAGGCTGATAGGGACTATCTTGAAAGCCATCAAAAAATTCACCAAGACATCAGCCGGTTCTTGGAAAAGCCAACTGTGCAGGGGGCATTCGGGCTGAGCCGTGACTATGAGAAGCATGATCAGCGCCAGGAAATGCTTGACATACTACTGCACCGTGTGCGAACTTTCGCCTTGTCTGGACAGAGTCCAAATGTCTTGGAACACTTGGATTTTACTCAGGCAATGGAGGACCTTGAAACTACTAAGGCAGACCTTAAAAGGAACGTGAACTCCAAACTTTTACTAGAAAATCTCTTACTACCTTTTGCACCATGATCTACTGGATACCACTAATTGCATCGATTGTACTTATTGCTCTCATCACACTTAGGCGAATGCGTTTAACGCACCAGGATCTTAAATTCCAAAAAAATCTTCAAGAAGAAGAAGCTGTTGAGGCAGCTTTGGATGCTGAAGAACTTGAAGATAGGGAAGAGATGGACGGTGCTGATGCTGCCCCAAAAGGCAGCGTGCGTAAAACCTTTATGAAGGCGGATGCCCATATGGGTCGCAATGAGCTAGAAGAAGCGGAGGCCTTATTGTTGGCAGTGATTGATATGGATGATGCACATTTGGATGCGCATCACAAAATTGGAATGCTCTACATGAAGCAGGGGGATTTCCCAAAAGCTGAGCTCTTCTTTTCTAAGTTAGTGAACCTTAAAAAAGACCCTATCTACTTGAGTAATTTGGGTGCAGCACTTTATCAACAACAACGCTTGGTGGAAGCGGCGGAGGCTTATGAGCAGGCCATTGCGCTAGATGACAAACGTGCTGCACGTCTGCAAAGTCTTGCCCAAGTTTATTATGAACTAGGCGAGGATGAAAAAGCCCTGCATTACTTTGAACGTGCTTCAAAACGTAAGCCAAAGGATATGGAGCTTAAGCTCATCTTGGCAGACTACTATGAAGGCATGGAGCTATTTGACCAAGCACTTGAACAACTCAAAAAAGTTGCGGAGGCAGATCCTTACAATGAGGAGGTTAATGGGAGGATAGAGGGGTTGTCAAAAGGTGCTGCATAAGGTTGACAATTTTGTGAAAACGGGTAGAGTATTCTCTTGAACCTTTTTGTTATTATGTCAAAATTAGATGGAACTAGAGCAACTGAAGTTGTTGATACAGATATATTAAATCCGAAGGATGTTAGGCAGTTCGGTATAGATTTATTAGCGAGTTTTGAAAATATAGTGCCGGATTTTGATTTAGAAGTTAGTGGTTTAAGGGGTGCTGTTTCTGTCCAGGTTGAAGGAACACTTAAAAGAGGGCACATTCTAGCTTATTTCCTAAAAAATATAGCAGCAGCTCTTGTAGAGATGCTCCCTCCTCATATCCAGATTGAATTCATTTTGGGATTGTATAGCAGAAGTTCAGCATTGCTTGACCGCGTTGTACATGCATCGCTTAAAAGTACTGAAGAGCAAGTTGAAGATAAAGATCTTAGAAAACTTTTACCATTATTTAAAGGTTGGCCTGAAAAGAAACTTTTGTCATTGGTGAGTTGCTTATCTGTTCATACTGATATGTCTTGGTGGTATGAGAATTTGCCTGAATTATTTGAAATAGTAATTGATGGTTTACCTGAAGCTAACTCTGAAAACGGAATCTTTCGTCTTGAATACCCTGACGCAACAACATTAATTTGTAGGACAAATTGTCTGCCATTAGAAGATGCAGATAGGATTGTTGCGAACATTGAAGGGCAGAGTCGGGAGACTATGGCAAGCTCCTGTCGCCTGATAAGTCATATTAGAACTTTATTTTCTAAGAACAGAAGCCTTGTTGCAAGAACTGATAAACTACTGAAGGATTTCCGTAGTCGGGCCTCTATTAGTATAGTCGGTGATATTGTAGATTCCGCTGGAATGAGGGGGGATAGTCCTGAGTGGCGTAGCGTGCAATGGATTTTGAACCATTGGGGCATTGACCCCGAAAGGATAGATAAGACTTTTTTTGTTATTGGATCAGAGGATACTTCTTCTGTGTCAGAAGAGCTCTTGCCATATTTAGAGTTTATTCAGGCTGGACGTACAAAAGAACGTGTTTTCAAAGATTCAGAAGCGCTAGAGAAACTAAAAAATCCTCAAGCATTTGTAACTATCAATAGCCCACAGCTAGCTCGTGATTTATATGCAAAGGCAATTGAGAAAGCACCAAAAAAAGCTGATGCAATTTATAAAATGTTAGTTCAGAAGTGGAAGCGCTGTAATAGACCTCCTTCAGCTGATGATTTTGATTTTTATGCTGATGAAATTATTGATGGCCTTACTTCCTATATAAAAGGTTCTAAATTGAAATCTGATCCTGCTCTAATAGCTCTAATGGCTCAAGCTCGCTATTCAGGTGATGCTAGGGTTCGCTATGTAAAAAGAGAGGAAGAAGATTTATCTATTGGTGATAAGACTGGTGACTGTACCGCACGTGGGAGTGTGAATTTTGGAAACTCTCTGACTTGGCACGCTAACCCAATGTATTCAATGCTTGAATTGAAGTATGGCAAGAGATTTATTGGTCGTCTTAATTTTACTGTTGGCACAGTTGGTCACGATCCCGCGCTAATAGTTGATGCTATTGAATTTAATCCACAGGCTAAAAAAGATGGCCCCTATCAGGGGTATGGAATTACCTGTTTAAGAGATGCAGTGTCTTTCTTGCTTGAATTGGCTGAAGGGGAAGGTAGAGCACTTTATGTTTCCAAGATTTCAAATTCGACTGAATTCACAAGTATACTCAAAGATATTGCACGAGCTAGAAAGTTGTCTAGTGATCAACACTCTCATACCAATGTTCAACTTGCGCTACCTGGTACAGAAATAGCACAAAACGTCTTTGGTTCTGATGATATTTCTGATGTTCAACAATTCTACCAAATGGTTGATATGAATGATGCTCAAGCACAAACAGGTACGGGTGAGGCCGATAGAATTGTAGAAGTTATGGAGCGTGAAATATTCAATCCTTCCCAGATAGAATATCCGGATGTTGCTGCCCATATGAGAGAGCGGGAATTTGAAGAAGCTGCTAAGCTTCTGGTTTCCAAGCCAGGAATCTTGGAGAGGGCAAAGAAGTTAGTAGGCCTTCCCGTAGGTTGGAAATTCTTATCTAGCAAGATGGAGGAAGCTTATAGAGTAAGCTCACAATCTATACAAAATCTTGAGCAGGGATTCCTAGTGCAGTCATCTCAACTTTATAAAGTAATGGGCATGCGCGCTTAAGTAAGCTTCTTATGCTCCTTATGTCTGCTTTCAACTTGTTTCACATTCTCTTCTGCAGCGAGTTTTTCAGGATAGATATCGGCATCTGTTAAAGCCTTGCGTACATTTTTATTGTTTTTGCTATGCTCTCCCTTGATAGGGTTTTTCCCACGTAGGTCCTTTCTTTTTGCATTTACTGTAGTCATTTCTGCGGCAAGACTCTTGGCTTTAATGGTTACGGTTGGTAGCACATCTGCCAATGGGCCTTTTTTTACACCTAATTTGGCCTTCATTTGTTTTGTGCTGACTCCAAATAAGGCTTGATCACCTGCGTTTCTGATCTCAGCAATTCCTGGTCCATCCACGTCTCTTTCCCAAAGAACTTTTCCAAATTCTAGTTCGGCTTCTCCTAATTGTTGCCTTGCAACTAGTCGTTCAACTTCAGAGGCAGCTTGTTCCAACAGCTCCTGTTTTCTTGTTGCCATTGCAAAGTACATTTGTGCGAAAGCTATCTCTGCTTTGCGAGGGTCACCATTTTGGGCAATAAGGTAACAAGCAAGACGTGTAAGTTCTACATCTTCTACATTTCTTTGGCTGCCAGACCCTAAATCAACCATTTTGTTGGTGGCAACGAAATGGTCAGACACGATAGCTCCAGTGGCTTTGCAGGAATCCTTCGCACGAGAAATAGCGTTTTTGAAGTTCCTCCAATCTATATATCCAAGTAATTTGTGTAGATCTCTAGCTGACCAATATTCAATACCCTTTGAGTTAATCTTTTTGATGTCTTCAAGTGTCTGGGCAAGTAATTTTATTTGCATATTGGGAAATCACGGAGCATCCATTATAGCACCTTGTCCTTAGTTTTCAAAGAAAACTAATCAGCGAATTCAGTCGCTTCAGAGTCAGGTGTAGATTCTTCCCCTTCAGACCTTCCTTCAACGTACTTGGCAGGCATTGCACGGTAAGTGGAGTGGAAGTTTTCTGGTTCGCTTTCAGTTCCGTCTGCGTAGATGATGGTGCGGTACCAGTCGGCTTCAAAGCCAGTGTGACCATATGCGTCCAAGATTCTTTGACCAGAGGCTAGTTCATCTGTGTAGCTGGTAACAGCTGATGGGGGAGACCTGTAGTTATATAGATATGGGCCGTCCATCTTTACTGTTCGCCCTGTTGGAGTTCCGTAGAAAACAAAGTAAAGCTTGCTGCCTTCCGTGTAGGCCTGCATCAGAATGTCTCCTTCCGTGTCATTGATCCATTTGGAATCAGGGGCGTTTTGGTAAACTGTTGAGTCCAAACCATAACCATAATCTTGGCCGTAATAGCTCACCGCGTAGGAGTGGTTGCGGCGGTCTGTGATGTCCAGTCCTGTAAAGAGCGCTGCCCGGAATGCAGTGGTTGAAATTTGGCAAATTCCTCCGCCGGCCTCTGGGATGGTTTCATCTCCTTTAATCACGAGCTCTGCGCGCCAGCCGTGGGCTTCATCTACAAGACCCATATTTTGGGTAAAAGAAAATTCTTCGCCTTGAGGAACAATGATTCCGTTGAAAATATCTGCTCCAAAATTGATGTTGTAAATTCTGTTGTATGGCGAGCCAGAAAAATTGCTATCTCCAACTCCAATCAAATCTGTGATCCCGCGTTCTTTAAGCGAATCTGGAAGGGTGACTTCAGGATTGGTGATGTTTATAGTGAGGAGAATAGGCTCTTCACTTTTCAGATCTAAGTTGCTTTCTAGGGAGATCAGGAGTGCGTCTTTGTCTACTGTCTTTCCAAAACGCGCGCTGCCTTCAAAGTGAATTCCTTCCTCGTCTTCTGTGATTACAACGGATTGCGGTTCGCTTTCAATTTGGCTTAGGATTTCTGATTCAAGAGTGGCAAGCATTGCGTCTGGATTTAGATCAAAACCTAGCTCTGAATTTGGAAGAATCCAATCCATGTGTTCTGCGAGTGGGAGTTGCCAGGTGTTGGCTTCTTCATCAGCAAGATTGAATGCAAGACTGGCCAGTTCTGAGGCTGCTTCCAAGTGAGCTTCAAAGTCTTCAGTCAACCATTCTGGCTCTCCAACAAGCAAGGGGAGCTCGGCTGCAGAGGGAACAGTGAAGCTGTTTTCCCAATATGATGTGATGAGCTTATTGAGCTTGTACTCATCAATGCCGTAACCAATTTGTTCCGGAGAAATAAGCACTTCTCCATTTTCATAGGCAAAAGCTGCACTTTTGCTGCCTTGTTCAATTCCGGATTCTGCAAAGGCGGTCTTTAGCATTTCTGCATCAATCTGCATGGGATATTCCAAAACCATTCCGGTCATGTAGCTTTGGATTTTTTGCCAGTCGCTGGATTTGTCCATGAAGCTGTTGAGGAAAGTCTGGGTTTCTTCCGTTTCTGGTGTTATTCCCATTTGCTGCATGCTTAGCGTGATTTCGCCGCGCTCAGAAGTCCAAGTAATATTGCTTTCCATAAATGCGTCTTTTTGCTCCTGGAGATGATCAGAGACTTCTTTAAAATCCGTGAAGTGTGTCAGATCAACTTTGGCGATTGAAACTCGCTGCACAAACTTTTCCTCAGGAAAATCTATGATTGCGTAAGCGGTTGCAATAGATCCCAGGGCCAAAAAAGTGACCAGGACTAGTACCCCAATATAGTGTAAAGGTGCTTTCATGCCGTAATAACAACATTTTTCTTCCTTCCTGACAAGAGCAGCTTCAGGGCGAGCGGCGTTAGGAAAGTAGTGAAAAAGGCCATAAATACAAGTATGGAGAACATGTTCTCATCAATAATGCCTGCCTCAAGACCAATGCTGGCCAGGATTAATTCCACGGCGCCGCGCCCGTTCATTGCAAAACCAATGATTCCAGATTCCCTCCAGCTTTTCCCTGCAAATTTGGCAACGACACCAGCTCCAACTACCTTTCCAACAATTGCAGCAACAAGTATGGCAATTAGGAATCCGAGTGTGGCTGGGTTTGTGAATACTGAAAAGTCCACGTGGAAACCAAGTGAAACAAAGAAGATTGGCCCCAGGAGCAGGTCTGCCTCTGGGGGCAGAACGGACGAGGTAGCGAGCGGCCTGAGTACACATGGCAAACCTGAAA